>Ga0214927_100007_pt1 | contig 280578 bp, 257 predicted proteins | sample Stichaenrichm16X_FD_168612 | JGI IMG/M metagenome (GOLD analysis project Ga0214927, IMG submission 168612) | Xylose enriched microbial communities from anaerobic bioreactor in Madison, Wisconsin, United States - 16X | ecosystem: Engineered > Bioreactor > Anaerobic > Unclassified | place: USA... | reverse complement strand
TCAGCCTGGCGGATCACACCCATGATCTGGGCGTCAGTAAAGCGATTACTCTTCATCAGAATCTCCTCAATTCTTACGCTGAGAAAATTCTCATTCAAAAGTCACTCTTTTTATGGGGGGATTACCCTGCTACAGCCATTACTCGGCTGGACCTCCAGTTTCGACACGATACGGACCGCCTGCGGAGCGCGTTGGAAACCATCGGCGGTATGGGATTGACGCCTGAGCAGATTGGTCATGCTCTGAAGCTGGCTGAAACCATGAGCGGGCAACGTTACTGCTATCTGGGTGTGCTCAGTGCTGAAGGCAACGTCATCCAGTCGATTTCCACGCCAGGAAGTGGGTGCCAGAATATCGAGGAAGGAGAAACTTTTCCTTCTTTTCAGGGAACCTTACTGGAAGCGATTCAGAGCAATAGCTCCTCGGAAGGAAGCGGCTCCTTCCTGAGAATCACGGTTCCTGCCGTTTTTCTTTCCATTCCGGAAACGCATGGATATCTTGTTGGTATCCTTCAACTCTCCCGGAAGGCGGCCTATCTTTCCAACAGCATTGGCTGGCAGGCGTTTTCGGATGAAAACAACCCTCTGAAGGCATGGCTCATTAATCAGGATGGATCCTTGAGTTCCGTCTGCACCGATTGCCGATGGACGCCGCCCCCCAGCTTCATCGTAGGAGCCCTCCAGCAGCGGCTTGAAGCCAGCGCAGGGTCTGTCGTGTCGCTTCCCACGCCTGAAGGTGGATATGCCTTGGGAGCTATTGCTGGAGGGGCTGATATTCTGGTCTCCGCACAACGAACGGCTCGGGAATCAGGGGCATTGCGGACCATGATTCTGGAAATATCGGGGTTAGTGCTCTTGTTGGCGGCCGGACTGATTGGTGTCACGCTGGCTGCCAACATTGTGCTGGTGTGGCCACTACGGCGATTAACCTACTCCGTTCAGAAATGGCAGATAGAAGGCGTTTTTGATACGCGCATCACGCGCTCAATGCCTTTGGAACTTCAAAGACTTGGTCAAGCCTTCACACGGGCGACCCGCCGACTTTCTCGCCATGAAGCGCGTCTAAAAAAAGCCATGGCGCATCAGGAGCTGCTGATGCGTGAAATCCATCATCGGGTCAAAAACAACCTGCAAATTGTTGCTTCCCTTTTGAACCTCCAGGCCAGTCGCATCTCCAATCCTGATGTACGCGCGGAATTTGCATTGGCCCGAGACAGGGTAAGGGCTCTCGCAACCCTCCATCGGACGCTCTACGCAGAAGATCGTCTGGACAGCCTCAACATGGCGGGTTTCCTTAAAGAGCTATGCGACCAGACACTGCACATTGCGGGCGAAGAAAGTGCCGCACGCATTACGCTGGATGTCGTCGCTGATAATTTTTCCATGAACCCTGATCAGGCAGTACCGCTCGCTCTCATCGTGACGGAAATTGTGACCAACTCTATCAAATATGCCTTCCCTGATGAACGGCATGGAACCATTGCTGTTCGCTTGAGCCTTCAGGGACCAAATGTGAATCTTTCCGTCAGCGATGATGGGATAGGGTGCGATATTGAGTCGGCCACCTCCCCAGATCAACATGGCAGCGGTTTGAAGTTAATCCGTGGCTTTGCCCGGCAGTTAAACGCCACGTTTGATAAAAACTGCGAACATGGCACCCGTTACACCTTTGTTTTTCCACTGGACGGTTCCTAGAAACGGCTTCTCTTCCCCCTGATCCCTTAGGATTCGGCCAGAAAAAAGTGGCGGTATGCCCTGTTTGCAGCCGGGGCTGGCGTGCTTAATGGTTTGCGTCCCTTCCTGTCCGGTATAAACGCCTACGTCATGAGCGGTAAAAAACAAGCGATACGCGGGTGGACGCGGACACAAACCCGTCTGGGACGCAAAGCAGCCGGACCTGTAATGGTCCTTGGCATCCTGTCTTCTCTTGTTGGCGTGGCGCAGGCATGGTGCATAGCCGTTGTGCTCGGCCATGCGCTGATAAGCCTGCATTCAGGGCTCTCTCCTCAGACTTTTCCTGTCTGGCCAATTGTGTCCTTTTTGGTTCTGGCTCTCACACGGGCTTGTGTCGTGGCAGGGGCCGATGTAGCGGCCGCAAATGCAGGTATCGAAGCACGTCGACGGCTGCGTGGAGAGGTCCTTGGCTCTATTCTGGCTGGTGGGCCTGCACTTCTTCGTCAAACACATAGTGGCGCTCTGACCTCAACAGCTGTTGACAGGATCGAAGCGCTGGACGGCTTTTTTGGTCGGTGGATTCCCGCCTCAGTCACGTGGATTGCTGCCCCCGCTCTTGTTCTCATTCCTGTCTGCATTATTCAGCCTCGGGCAGGCCTCGTTTTAGGGCTTTGCGGCTTGGCTGTTCCGTTCGGGCAGGCAATCTTTGGCATTGGCGCTGCCGTTGCATCCCGCAATCAGTTCCTTGCCATGACCCGCCTGCAAGCGCGCTTTCTGGACCGTGTAAAAGGCATCGCCACCATTGTGCTGGCCGGCCGGACAGAAGATGAGACCCAGCGTCTGGCTGTCGCAGCCGACGAGTTGCGGCAACGGACCATGAAAGTTCTGCGCGTTGCTTTCCTTTCTTCAGCATCCATTGATGCCGCCATGGTGATCGCTTTGATCGTGGTTGCCATCATGGACGGAAAGGTGGCCTTGGCCTTGCAGGCCGAGAATGCGAGCCCGCAGTTGGAGCATGTTCTGACAAATAGCCTATTTGTTCTGTTGGTTATTCCAGAATTTTTTGCTCCCCTGCGCGCTTTGGCTCTTGCCTATCAGGATCGTGCTCATGCGCAGGGAGCCGCTACAGCCGTACTGGATTTGCCCGCAGTGCAATCGCACCCGGCGCTTGAAGAGCAACAGCTTGCTTCTGAGCGGGCCATCTCTATCACGCTGGATCAGGTTTGCTTCACATGGGATCCCGCACGCGGGCAGGCTCTTGATAACATCAGTTTTAGAGTGCCTGCGGGCGAAACCGTTATTTTGACGGGCGCATCGGGGTCCGGGAAATCCACATTGATGGAGCTTCTGCTCGGGTTCATCAAACCTGAGAGCGGACAGATACTCCTCAATGACACGCCGCTCGAAACCATTTCATCAGATGCCCTTTCCCGCATTATTTCCTGGATAGGACAAAAACCCACCCTGTTTGCTGGCACATTACGTGACAACATCCTGTTTGCGCATCCTGATGCTGATGAGCAAACACTTATGGCGGCAGTGAAAGCCGCGGCCGTGGATCAATTTCTCCCCTCTCTGCCGGAAGGACTGGAAACACGTATTGGGGAAGGGGGGTTTGGTCTTTCTGGCGGACAAGCTCAACGTATTGCCATTGCGCGCGCTTATTTGAAAAATGCACCTGTGCTGCTGCTGGATGAGCCCACGGCCCACCTCGATCCAGAGACAGAAAAAAGCATTTTTGAAAGCCTTCAGCAGCTTGCGCTAAACAAAACTGTCATTTTGGCAACGCACTCTGCGGCTGCCCATATGTTCAACGGTCAGCAGATTGGCCTCCAGAATGGAAAGATCATTTTTCAGCAGGGAGCAGCCTGAGATGCCTGACGTGACCCAGAACTCCCCCACTCCTGCAACCTCCTCCGCCGGGCAGCCAAACACACCTGCCGTAACAGACAGACAGGCTATTTTTCGCATTCTGAAGCTGTGGCAGAGACAGGCTCCCCGTCTTGCAATCGGTTTGATGCTCGCATTACTGGCTTTATGCACCGGGCTTCTGCTCATGCAGGTTTCAGGCCTCCGGCTGGCTGGCGCCGTGCTTGGTGAGGTGATCATTACAACGACTCTCCTGCGCTGGGTCGGTGTAGGCCGTGTATTTCTCCGTTATTCTGAGCGCCTGTTTGCCCACGATGCCATGTTTCGGGCGTTGGCAGATTTGCGAGTATGGTTTTTCCATTCCCTCGCGCGGGGTGCCGCAGCTGGACTGGGCTTTCGTCGGGCAGGGGACATGCTCTCCCGTCTGGTCTCAGACATTGGCACGCTGGACGGCCTGTATCTGCGTATTCTCTTGCCGTTCATGTGCGCATGTCTGACCCTTCCTATTCTGCTGGTTCAGCTTTGCAGCCAAAACATCATTCTTGGATGCCTGACTGGCCTTCTCTTTGCCTGCTCTGCATTTCTGTTTCCTTACCTGATTGCCCGCTCTGGTCGGCAGGACGCAGAACGCCTGACACAAAACCTCTCCGCGTTACGCATCAGCGTTCTTGATCTGGTCAGCGGCCTGCGTGAGATCCGCGCTTTCGGAGCAGAAGACCGGATGCTGGCCCGCGTACAAGCCGATGACGGGGCATTACTGGCTGGCCAGAAGCATCTTGCGCGCCGCGCAGCTATCGCTAACGCCACGGCTTATCTGTGCGGACAGATCGCTATTCTTTTCGTTCTACTGGCCATTTCAGGCATAGTGTTCTCAAAAGTTGCCCCCCTTTCTGGCGTGGGTATCCTGTTCCTGACAGTGGCTGCCTTTGAAAGCGCGGGGGCTCTTACCCGGGCTGGAGTACAAGCGGGCGCAATGGGCGCTGCTGCCCGACGTGTTGTAGAAATTGCACAGGTTGCTCCGGTATCCGCTCAAACAGAGCAGGAAGCGGATGCTCCAGCAGGCACTGACATTCAGGTCACCAATGTGAAATTCAGATGGGCCTCAGATCGCCCCTATGTGTTTGATGGACTAACTCTTGATATTCCTGCTGGCTCCCGCGTTGCCATTCTGGGCCCCTCCGGCGTGGGAAAATCGAGCCTTGCAGCGCTTCTGCTGAAAGCTGCCGCCCCTGAATCCGGGTGTATCACGCTTGGCGGGGTGAATATCTCCCACATCCGAGCCACCTCTTTGCGCCGTCAGGTCGCGTGGCTTTCTCAGGCAACCCATCTGTTTGACGATACAATCCGCTCCAACCTGCTTCTTGGCAAACCAGAAGCAACCGAAGAGGATTTATGGCGCGCCCTTGAGGAAGCAGCCGTAGCAGGCGTCGTACGCAACTTGCCGGAAGGGCTGGATACCTGGCTTGGTGAAGGCGGTGTCAATCTTTCTGGCGGGCAGGGACGACGAATAGCTCTTGCACGCACCTTGCTGACAAATGCACCCATCATGATTTTGGACGAGCCAGCCACAGGACTGGATGCTCAAACGGAACAGGATTTTCTGCGTACACTCAATACTGTTACAGCAGGACGTACAGTTATTCTGATTGCACATCGCCTTACAGGGGTAGAAAAACTGGACCAGATCTGGCGTCTTTCACATGGTCAGGCAACAACCGTTGCTGTCTCATAAATACAGCAGTTGACGAGATGGACACCAAAGGGCACCAGATGGTGTTCTGCCTGGTTTTAATTCCTGGGCAGATCTGTATTTGAACAAGACGTTACGTCTTCGCCACTCTAGCCGGGATTAAACTCATGCGTCGCCTGCTGCCAGTTCTGGGCCTTTCTCTTCTTGCCGGTTGTGCCACACAACCTGCGCGCAAGTATGTGGTGTTTTTTGCGAACAACTCCGTTGAACTCGACAGCTCTTCCCGTGCTGTGATCTCGGAAATTTCCGCGAAGGCACAGCGGCATCCTTCTCGTGTTGTGCAGATAGAGGGCTACGCTGGCGCAGGGCAGGATCTTTCCGCAGACTCCCTTCTGGCAGTACAACGTGCCAAACTTGTGGCAGAACAATTGCACCAGGATGGCGTATCTGGAGACCGAATCCGTCAGACGCCACGTGCGCCTTCTACAACCGAGGCCTCAGCCGTTGGGTCTCGCCGTGTAGAAATTGAACTGGTGAACCCCTGATTTATCTATGACGGAATCGCAAATCGGTCTTGGTTCTCTTCCCGTCCTTCCTGAGAGCGTGAAGGGAAGGGACCGGTTTGTGGGCAACACCCCGCAAGAAGTGTTGCAGTCTGTCTTCGGTTATCCCGACTTCCGCAGCCTACAGGCGCAGGCTGTCAAAGGCATCATGGATGGCGAAGATACGCTTGTTCTGATGCCAACAGGTGGTGGCAAAAGTATCTGTTACCAGATACCAGCTTTGTGCCGTGCAGGCATGGGCCTTGTCGTTTCACCGCTTATTGCCTTGATGGATGATCAGGTTGCCGGGTTAAGGCAACTCGGTATCAACGCAGCTGCCCTTCATTCCGAACTGGAAAATGAAGAGGCCGCTAAAATCCGTTCAGATCTGGCCAATGGCAGAATAGACCTCCTTTATGTGTCTCCCGAACGTCTTCTGGCACCGGGAACGTTAGAGCGCCTAACTCGCCAGACCATTTCAGTTATTGCGATTGATGAAGCCCACTGCATTTCAGCATGGGGCCATGAATTCAGACCGGAGTATAGAGAACTAGCCGCTCTTCCGCGCCATTTTCCCGGCGTGCCGCGTATTGCGCTGACGGCAACAGCTGATCAGCGGACGCGCGCTGACATCCTTTCTGCTCTGGATATGCCTCATGCCAGAGTTCTGATTTCCAGCTTCCACAGACCTAACCTGAACATCGCAGCCTTGCCCAAAGCGTCGGAACTGCGTCAGCTTACAACGGTTCTGGAACGCCATAAGGAAGAAGCTTGTATTGTCTATTGCGGCAGCCGCGCCAGAACAGAGCGGATAGCCGCGTCCCTGAGGGAGCGCGGATGGACGGCTCTGGCCTTTCATGCGGGCCTTTCTCCAATAGAAAAACGGGCTGCACTCCTGCGCTTTCGGTCCGGAGAGCCCATTGTAATCGTGGCGACCGTTGCCTTCGGCATGGGGATAGATCGACCTGATGTACGGGCTGTGATCCATCTGGACATGCCGGCCTCACCAGAAGCCTATTATCAGCAGATCGGTCGCGCCGGCCGAGATGGTTTGCCGTCTGACACAGTGCTTCTCTACGGTGGAGAAGATATGGCCCGCGCACGTTACTGGCTGGATCAGTCAAACGCACCAGAGACTGAAAAACGGGTCATGCGGGCTCGTCTGGAAGCCATGATTGCTCTGACAGAAACAACCGGCTGCCGGACCCAGGCCCTTCTCCATTGCTTTGGAGAAGCATTAAACGAACCTTGCGGCCATTGTGATACCTGCCAGCATCCTGTCATCACCTTTGACGGCACAGAGGCCGCACGCAAATTCCTCTCCGCCGTATATCGTACTGGCCAGCATTATGGTGCCCTGCACGTTATTGCGGTTTTGCGCGGCAAACTTACTGAAGCAGTGGAACGTAATAGGCATAATGCCCTGTCCGTTTGGGGTATAGGCAAAGATAAACCCGAGCCTTTCTGGCGCAGCGTTGTCCGGCAGCTTATTGCCCGAGGCGCCTTACGCTCAGAAGGCCAGTATGGCGGTTTGGCCCTGAACAATGAAATTGCTCGCCCCATCTTGCGGGGCGAAGAAAGCATTGAACTGCGTGCAGATGCCACTGCGGAGCTTGAAAAAGGGAGTGCCTCCCGCAGCAGGCAAAGCTCTCCAGCAGTAGAACTGCCCGAAGACAAGCAACCGCTGTTTGCGGCGCTTAGAAAATGGCGGCTGGATGAAGCGCGAGAGCAGGAAATTCCCCCATATGTGATTTTTCATGATGCTGCTTTGAGAGACATCGCCTTGCAAGAGCCCTCCACTCTGCAAGAACTTGGTGAGATCAAAGGGGTAGGGAGATCAAAACTGGAACGCTACGGAGCGAACGTGCTTGACGTGCTTACGGCGGCCCGAAAAGGGCAAGACACGTGACGGCCGGAGTAAAGGAGCGTCGGGCACGAATTCTACAGTTTGTGCAGCAGCACGGTTATGCTGCCAATGAAGACCTGGCCAAGGTTCTCAACGTTACCGTCCAGACGGTAAGGCGCGACGTAAACAGTATGGCCGCGGACGGAATTGTCACACGCCATCATGGCGGGGCTTCGGCCATTTCCCCTACGGAAAACATAGCGTATTCGGACCGCCAGATTCTGAACCTGAAACAGAAAGAAGCCATCGGACAAAAGGCTGCATTGGCCATACCGAGTGGTGCATCGCTGTTTATTAATATCGGCACCACGACAGAAGCATTTGCGCGCTGCCTGCGGGGACATCGCGGCCTGCGTGTGATTACAAACAATATCCATGTAGCCGCTCTTCTGGCTCCTGCACCTGAATGCAATCTCATCATTGCGGGCGGCACTGTACGATTACGGGATGGAGGAATCGTCGGACCTGCCGCTGCTGCGATGATCGAACAATACCGTGCCGATTTCGGTGTTATCGGCATAAGCGGCATTGATGATGATGGAACACTCCTTGATTTTGATGCCGATGAGATCAGCGCTGCTCAGGCAATTATCCAGAATGCCCGTACTGTGTTCCTGCTGGCGGATCATACCAAATTCAAACGTAGGCCCATGGCGCGCGTAGGGCACATTTCGGAAATCAGCGCATTCTATACGGATCAGCCCCCTCCACCTGCACTGGAAACCATCCTGCGCAAGGCCGGAGTTGTTCTGCATGTCGTCAATGATACCGAATTTTCGGAAAGGAAAACACGAAAGCCCATATAAGGGCAAAACAGTCATATTAAGGCCATTGTTTTCCGCTCTTGTTTTCGGATACGAAGATCAAAGATCGTTTTCATTTGTTGGTATCGGAAGAGAAAATGCTAGAGACTGCATCTGCAACAGACCGTCCTTATGATCTGCTGATTGTAGGCGGAGGCGTGAACGGAGCTGGGATTGCCCGCGATGCAGTCGGGCGCGGCGCTTCTGTCCTGCTGGTGGAGCAGGATGATCTGGCCAGCTATACCTCTTCCGCCAGCACAAAACTGATCCACGGTGGCCTGCGCTATCTGGAATACTATGAATTCCGACTGGTGCGTGAAGCCCTGACAGAACGTGAGCGTCTATTGAAAATGGCCCCGCACATCATGTGGCCCATGCGTTTTGTTCTGCCCCATTCCAAACTTGTTCGTCCCGCGTGGATGCTACGTGCCGGGCTGTTCCTTTACGATCACCTTGCCTCAAACATGACACTACCCAAATCCCGCGCCATTGATTTTCGTACCCATTCCTCTGGGCGTCCACTGAAAGCAGATTACACTAAGGGCTTTGTCTATTCGGACGGTTGGGTTCAGGACAGCCGCCTGGTTGTTCTGAATGCGATGGATGCAGGCGAACGAGGAGCAGATATCCGCACCCGCACCCGGCTTGTTCACGCTGAACGGGTGAATGGCCTGTGGCAAGCAACGTTGGAAGACCGTACCGCCGGAACCACCCAAGTGGTGCAGGCCCGTGCGCTTGTAAACGCGGCAGGACCATGGGTTGCCCGGCTTCTTGCTGACACCCTGAAGATCCCTAATTCCAAATCAGTGCGTCTGGTTAAGGGGAGCCATATCATTGTTCCGCGTGTGTTTGATGGGCCTCAGGCTTACATCTTCCAGAACCCAGACAAACGTATTGTGTTTGCCATTCCTTATGAACAGAAGTTCACGCTCATCGGCACGACGGATATTCCATGGAAAGATGCGCCGGGACGCGTAGGAATTGCGCCAGACGAAATCACCTATCTCTGTGAAAGCGTAAATCGCTATTTCAAGACACAGGTGAAGGAGAGCGATGTCGTGTGGAGCTATGCTGGTCTCCGCCCACTTTATGATGACGCGTCTGCCAATGCCTCTGCGGTGACACGAGACTATGTTCTGGATCTTGATACCCAGAACGGCGCACCGCTTCTCTCCATCTTTGGCGGTAAAATTACCACGTATCGGAAGCTTGCCGAACACGCCCTTGAAAAACTGGCACCCGTTCTGCCTGCTGTGGCGGGCGCTAGCTGGACGGCAAACGAGGTTCTGCCAGGGGGAGACATGGGTGAGGGTGGGTTTGACGCCGCCCTTGGACGCCTGCGGCGTGCAGCCCCTTGGCTGGTTCCGTCACTTGCATGGCGTTTGCTGCGTAATTACGGTAGCCGGGCCTACGAAATTATTGGAGAAGCAAACTCCATGAAAGAGCTCGGCGATGTTCTCGGGGGGGATCTGACCACTCGCGAAGTTGACTATCTGATTGATCGTGAATGGGCACGCACTGCAGAAGACGTTCTTTGGCGTCGCAGCAAGTTGGGCCTGCACCTGAACGAGGCAGAAAAAACCAAGGTTGCCGATTACGTGAAGCAGAAAACTGCTTGACCTGATAGGCAATCCCCTTTCTTTCCCAAGAAAAACAAGAAGACGAGGAAAGTATGACAGGTATGAGCAAGGCTTTCATCGGTGAATTGATTGCCGAATGTGTAGCCGTTTTCATTATTATTGTGTTTGGGGATTCCGTAGCGGCGATGTATTCGCTCTACGACCCCAGTCCTTACAAACTCGCCTACTGGGGGGTCTGTATTGTCTGGGGGCTGGGGGTCACGATTGCCATTTATGTGACCGGCGCTGTTTCAGGCACCCACGCCAATCCGGCAGTCACGTTAGCTCTTGCCTGTTTCCGGGGCTTCTCATGGAAAAAAGTTCTGCCTTATTGGGCAGCCCAGGTCTTGGGTGGTTTTCTGGGAGCCGTTATTGTTTACACCCTCTTTTCCCCGGTTATTGACCACTATGCGGCTCTTCATCAGATAGACCGGCTCCATGATGGAGCAGGGGCAGGGGTGTTTTTTACTCATCCCGGTGATTTCATCACGCCTATGCATGCTTTTGTGGATGAAATCATCCTGACCGCCATGCTGCTTCTTGGCATTTTCGCCGTCACCTGCGAGTACAATACGCAGGCCCCCCAAGCAAATTCTGGCGCCTTGATCATTGGCTTTCTGGTTGCGGCCATTGGTGCCTCAGCAGGGTATCTGGAAGCGTGGGCTATCAACCCGGCCCGTGATTTCGGTCCGCGCCTGTTCTGTTATTTTGCCGGATGGGGCGGTTCCGCACTCCCATCACCTGGAAACTACTGGTGGGTGCCAATTGCTGGCCCATTGATAGGCGGCGTTATCGGAGGAGCTTTCTATCAGGGGCTTCTCAAACCTTTCATGCCCTCTTTAAACAAAACCCGTGATTCCAACACGGCTCACGACTAACAAACTCCGATCAAAGAAGGATAATCTCGATGAGCGCGCAAGACTACGTATTGGCAATTGATCAAGGCACGACCTCAACACGTTCGATCGTATTTGATCGGCATGCTCACGAGATTTCCAGAGCGCGGCAGGAATTCGCTCAGCATTACCCCAATGCCGGATGGGTGGAGCATTGCCCTGAAGATATCTGGAACGATGTTCTGACCACCTCCAGGACAGCCGTGGAACAGGCTGGCGGCGCAGCCCGCATTGCGGGCATCGGCATAACAAACCAGCGTGAGACCATTGTTGTCTGGGATCGCGCAACGGGAAAGCCAATCCACCGTGCCATTGTGTGGCAGGACCGCAGGACAGCCGCAACGTGCCAGAAACTGAAAGAAGAAGGGGCCGAAACGCTTGTACGCGAGCGGACGGGCCTGCTGATCGACCCTTATTTCTCAGCCACCAAACTGGCCTGGATATTAGACAATGTCTCCGGGGCTCGGGCACAGGCCGAGAAAGGAGAGCTTGCGTTCGGCACGATTGATTCTTTCATCCTTTGGCGCCTGACCGGCGGCAAGGTGCATGCCACAGACATCACAAACGCTGCGCGCACATTGCTGTTCAATATTCATACCCAACAGTGGGATGACGACCTGCTCCGCCTGTTCCACATTCCTGCAGCCCTTCTGCCGGAAGTAAAAGACAACAGCACCCTCTTCGGCGAAACTGATCCTTCTCTTTACGGGCGCGCCATTCCTATTGCCGGTATGGCGGGAGACCAGCAAGCTGCGGTTGTCGGGCAGGCGTGCTTCACACCTGGCATGGCAAAAGCAACCTATGGCACCGGCTGTTTCGTTCTGCTGAACACGGGCGAAAAGCCAGTTGTGTCCAAGCACCGGATGCTTACAACCATTGCCTACCGCATTGGCGGCAAAACGACTTACGCTCTCGAAGGGTCCATTTTTGTAGCCGGTGCCGCTATCAAATGGCTCCGCGATGGGTTGCATCTCATCACGCACGCATCCCAGACAGACGACATGGCCACCCGTATCCCCCATAGCCACGGCGTTTATATGGTCCCGGGTTTTGTTGGCCTTGGTGCTCCCCACTGGGACCCGGATGCGCGTGGCCTGATCTGTGGGCTGACATTGGATGCAACGGCCGCCCACATTGCCCGGGCGGCACTGGAATCCGTAGCCTACCAAACGCTCGATCTGGTGACGGCAATGATGCAGGACGGCGGCGGTACGACAGACGCCCTGCGTGTGGATGGCGGTATGTCCGCCAATGACTGGTTCTGTCAGTTTCTGGCAGATATGCTTCAGGTGAAAGTTGAACGCCCTCACAACGTGGAAACCACGGCACTCGGCGCGGGTTTCCTCGCTGGTCTTGCTACCGGTGTATGGAAAAATGAAGCAACCCTCGCTTCCGAATGGAAACGTGGCCAACTCTTTGAGCCCTCAATGAACAATGAGCAACGCCGCACAATGATTGCCGGATGGCATCAAGCTGTAAAACGTACTCTCACAACTCCTTCACTCGGCTGAACGCCAGCGCTTTTTTCCTCCTCAGAACATGGGGAGGAAAAAAGCACTGCTGCCTTTCACTCCGTAGCTTTTCCTTGATCGACCGCCACCGTTACGTCCTTGGATGACCCTCCAAGGAAAGAAAAGGTGAACGTCACGTTCTGTCCCGCCTTGAGAGCGGGGTCTGGATCAAGGCATAAAAGATGATAGCCACCATGAGGAAACACGAGCGTCGTATTGGCTGGCAGGGAAAGGTGAGTGAAAAGAGAAAGTGTGCCCGAGGTACTTTCCTGATCAGAATGATGGCCTACCAGCGTCCGGCATGAAACGGATGAGACGTTCGTAACCAGATGCGCATTTTCACCTTTGTTTGTAAGCGTGAAATACAGCGCATAAACATGCCCGGCAGGCCGGACAAGTTGCATACTGACGTTTGTAATCTCAATATCTTTCTGGGCATTTTCCTGCCCCGGAATTGACTTGCCCGGATCCCTGTCCTCAGCATGAGCTGGGATATGAACCAGCAGTCCGGCGAGTAACGCAGGCAAGATGCCGAGATGGGCATGAAGTTTCATCGTGACTCCGGTGTTTTTAGCCTCGTATCAGTATATACTGCCAAGGCAGATCCAGCATGTTGCGGACACTATACCGCAATCCTGTTGGTCTGTAAGAAGGTTCTGCTACGGGAGCCAGCCAGTTTGAGAGGCCAGATTACCAATGCGTTGCCCATTTTGCGGGAACCCGGACAGCCAGGTCAAAGATAGCCGCCCGAATGAAGAGGGTTCTGCCATACGTCGCCGCAGAGCCTGCCTTTCGTGCGGCCAACGCTTTACAACCGTTGAACGTGTGCAATTGCGAGATCTGGTTGTGGTTAAAGCAAACGGAAGGCGTGCCCCGTTTGAAAGAGAAAAGCTGGCACGGTCCATCCGCATTGCTCTACGCAAACGGCCTCTACCTGAAACAAGAATCGAACAGATTGTCAGCGGGCTGGTCAGACAGCTTGAAGCCTCGGGTGAAACTGAAGTGCCTTCCTCGCGTATAGGTAAGCTTGCCATGGAGGTGCTCAAGGAAGTGGATACGGTCGGCTATGTCCGTTTTGCCAGCGTGTACAGAGACTTCACGGAAGCAAAGGATTTCTCCGAAATTCTGACGTCAATGGACGTTTCCGATGCTGACAATCAGGAAAAAGACTAGACCTTGAGCCATAAAGGCGTCATGAAACCCCGCTCCCTCAACAGGGCACGCAGGAGACAGGGATGACAGAGCTGCAAGATCAACCAGAACTTAAGGGAGCGCAACGACCGCGTACGGCGGCTCGGGTGGCGGCTGTTCAAGCACTTTTCCAGATTGAACAGAACGAAGATCGCGCGGAAAGTGTCGTTCAGCAGTTCATGGTACATCGCTTCGGCACAACGCTGAACAACGATTCCTACGAGGAAGGCTATGTGCCAGAGCCTGATACGCGCCTCTTTGTCTCTGTGGTGAAAGAAGCGGTCTCCCACCGGAGCCTTATTCTGGACCAACTGGCCGCAACCTTGCCTGCAACATGGCCAGTTACCCGTCTTGACCCAGTTTTACGCGCGCTCTTCATGGCCGCTCTTGGCGAAGCGCTGGCAGGGGAGGTTCCTGCGAGTGTGATCATCAATGAGTATATGGATATCGCCCACGGCTTTTTTTCCGGCGATGAACCCAAACTGGTGAACGGCGTGCTGGACACCGCCATAAAACAGCTCGCTTCGACCGAAAAGAACCAACGTCCGTCTGAAGCTGAGGACAACAAAGCTGACTAATCTTCCGCCGGAATTTACGTTTATCCGTCGACATTTCTCCGATCTGGCAGGCCCCGGCGCACTTGGCCTGACAGATGATGCCGCCGTTTTTACGCCACCACCCGGTCGTGACCTCGTGATAGCGGCCGATGCAATGGTCGAAAATGTACATTTTCTGCCGGACGATCCGGCAGAAACCATTGGCCGCAAGCTTCTCCGTTGCAATCTGTCTGATCTCGCAGCAATGGGCGCTCGCCCTGAAGGCTGGCTTCTCACCGTCGCGCGTCCACCCTCCATAGAAGACAAATGGTTTGAAGGATTCTGCCGAGGGATCAAAGAGGACCAGACCCTTTTCAACCTAAGTCTGCTTGGAGGAGACACAACATCCACCTCCGGGCCGTTGGTTCTCTCCCTCACCATTCTGGGGTCCGTCCCCCCCGGACATGCCATAAAGCGTCAGGGTATTCGAGCTGGGGATGGCCTCTGGGTTACCGGCACCATAGGAGATGGGGCTCTGGGGTTACGGGCCTTGCAAGGCATTATTGACGATCCTTCAGGCTATCTTGCTTACCGTTACCGCATGCCCCAACCAAGAGTGGGAGCTCCACTCTATGGTCTGGCGTCAGGAGCGATGGATGTCTCAGATGGTCTGCTACAGGATGCAGGCCACCTTGCTAGAGAAAATGCTCTTGGGGTCACGGTCTATGCGGCTGATGTCCCATTCTCTCGTGCCGCCCTTGAGTGCGGGCCAGAATGGCTGGAAACATGCCTGACTGGTGGCGATGACTACGAACTTCTTTTCGCTGTGCCTCCAGATAAGGAAAAAGCTCTTTTACAGTCTCCCTTCTTAGAGACCGTGGAGGGGGCCATTCATGTCACACGCATTGGAGTTTTTCATAATAAAAGTGATGGCGTCACTGTAATTGACAAGAATGAAAAAATACTCTCATTCAAAAAATTCGGCTGGAGCCATTTCTAGAAATAATAAATTCAAACAATCACAATATATTAATTTTTATAGCGTAAAAAAGTTTCTCCCAACATATATCATGATCGGAAAAACTTTTTATACACACGGCGCTAGACTAAAATATTCAGGATAACTTGATCCACCCACCATTCAGGAAATATTTTTTTCATACATACGATGTTTTTTGTAGGGCGTTGGCACAATACGCTCAATCAGATTGCGTATCCCGACGTTTGTTTCCAGAACCCATCCCAGCTCAATTGATCGGTAAGGCAATACATGCCCCCGCTGCATCAACTCATCAATCAATAGGGCAGGGATAATGGCGCTTAATGCCGTTCCGGAAAGTTTCTTTTTTACCCCCAGCAGAATGACCCGTGCTGAATGAAAATCATGCGTTAAGATACGTGAGCCGAGCTTGACCCATCCCAGCGGGGAGGGGACTCCGTTCAGATCTCCACTGATGTCAAAAATATTGGGAACAACCAGAGCTATGGCTACAGGTTCACCCTCAAACTCGACCAGAACATATTGCTCCGGTTTCAGTACCGGTTTGAGTGATGCCAAAAGAGCCTGCACTTCATCACGGGTAATCGGCACATTTCCCCATGTTCCGGCCCATGCATCGTTATAGATATCTCTAAGGATATCTGCGTCTTCAATAATATGATCCTTGCGTAACCCGCGCACTGTTACCGCACCCAGGCGGGCACGTAGATTGGCAGGAACACGGTTGGCACGCTCTGCTACAGGGCTAACCTCCATCCGATAGGACAGAAGATCCATTGCCTTGGCAAAGCCCGCGCGCTCGATAGCAGGACCGAGTGTTTCCGGATGCCACCCAGTGCCAACCATAGGGGGTTCCATTTGCCCCTCGATCATGGTGCCAGACTCACCATGATAGTTCAGCGTCCACGGCCCCCGAATGCGCTCTATGCCTTGCAGCCGCAACCAGTCCGTTGCGGCATCCAACAATGGTTTGACGCATTCCGTTTCCACGGCATCCAAGGCGCCGAAGAAACCGGTCCGGGGGCCATCCTGCTCCAACGCCAAACGGTCAATCTGAGCCGAAATACGTCCAATCGGCTTTCCGTTACGCCAAGCCAAAAAGTAACATGCGGTGCCATGCTCAAAAAAACGTGAGCGTTTGGGATGAAGCATTCCTTTCTGCTCCATATCCAAAGGCGGCACATAACTTGGCAAGCCGCTATACAAAAGGCGGGGCAGCCGGATAAATAGCGCAAGCTGACGCGTACCCGAAACGGGGGATACGACAATCTGGTCAGAATTAGTCATCGGTGCTCCATCAACTGCGCCTTCAAACCGAAAGGTGATGCCTCATTCCGACCGAATGGAAAAGGGGGAAGTGTGAACCAGGTTCATACCAAGCACTCTGAATTGCGCTCGATTCTGATTACCGGCGCTACTGGTGGCATAGGAATAGAACTCGCCAGACGCTACGCAAGACCTGGCCGAACGCTGATTTTATGGGGCCGAAACGCAGAACGCCTGCAGCGATTGGCCACACTCTGCTGTGCGCGAGGAGCTGCCGTTGTTACAAGACAGATTGACTTGGTTGACGGCAAGGCAGCCCTAGCTGCATTACGGGAAGACGATACTAAACACCCACTAGACCTTGTTGTTTTGGGCGCAGGCCTGTCAGACATCCAACCTGCGGGCCAACTGACAGAAGATCCTGAAAAGGTTTTGGACCTCTGCCTGGTCAATTTTACCATTCCAGCAACGCTGGCCACTGCTGCTGCTGAACGCATGATAGCAAGGGGAGGAGGGAAAATCGCTCTGATCGGCTCTGTCGCAGGGTTCTACGAACTTCCTTTTGCTGCGTCCTACAGCAGTTCAAAAGCCGGGCTCGCTCAATTTGCCGAAGCCGCCAACTTAGGGTGGTCCAGACATAACGTCCGCATCACGCTCATTGTGCCGGGATTTGTCGATACGCCGATGAGTCAGCGCCTTGAGGGAGAACGTCCCTTTCTTGTCTCTGCCGGTAGTGCAGCCCGCCGCATCATGCGCGCCATCAAAATGGGAAAAAAAGAGTATATTTTCCCGTGGCAGTTCCGCGTATTACGTGTCGTGGAACGCCTCGTGCCGCATTTTCTTCGGGCACGTATCTTGCTTAGTCTGAAAGCTGGACAAAAACCGGCAAAAAACTCCTAAGAAGAAATACCTTTCTTCCTTCTGAAGAAGGGTATTTTGCCAATTTTCAAGGAGAACCACCGCACTCTTTTTCTCAAAAAGAGTGGTCTCCAGTTAGAAACTGGAGGTCCGGGCGGGAATCGAACCCACGTACGCGGATTTGCAGTCCGCTGCATCACCATTCTGCCACCGGACCAGTGACGTGAGAGCCTTATGTCCTCTCAAAGCAGATCGGTCAAGCCGTTGTGTTGTGCGATTTTATCCACCTTGTGCCACACATGCCTGTGTGCAGTGATTTTTGTGGCACAAACGACGCGGAAGAGGGCAATTGAAACACATGAATGCTGATTACTCGACCACCAGCCTCCGTGAAAATCAGTCCGGACAGACGGACGACTTTGCACAGGCACGCAATCTCATGGTTGATGACCAGCTACGGCCCTCCGAAATCACAGACCCACAGCTTTTGAAAGTTATGCGCACATTACCGCGAGAAGAGTGTGTGTCTGTCACACAAAAAACAATTGCCTATGCGGATGTGAATGTCCCCTTAGGAGCCAGCCGCGTTCTTGCCCAACCGCTCACCACCGCACGGCTGGTACAATCCTGCTTCACCACTAATTCACCGAAAAACGCTCTTATTGTTGGTGCTGCAACTGGTTATACGGCTGCAATTTTTGCGCACTTAGGCGTGCAGGTAACGGCGCTGGAAGCTGATCCTGATCTAGCAGAAATCGGACAGACGTTTTGCCGTCTTCATGCACCTTCAGTCACGTGGACGGTTGGTCGTCTGGATGGTGGATACCCACCCAATGCACCATATGACCTGATTTATTTTGAAGGAACGATTTCTGACATCCCAGACTTTTGCGAGAATCAGCTGAATGACGATGGATCTGTTGTTGCTATGTTGACTACATCAAGCGGCATGGCATCAGGTTTTCAGGCCTATCGCGACTCTAATTCTTCCAAGATTTTCACCAAGACCTTTTTGTTTGACGGCTTTCTGCCCCCATTGCAGGGACTTCCTCAAACCTCTCCGTTCAAGTTCTAAAATTGAGATGTGCCTCCGGGAAAATAGAGGGAGTGTGTTTTTCGCTTTTAAGTGATAGAAATTCATCCTGCATCGTGCCATGTAATGGCGGCATGAATATTTGGTCATTTAAGTGGGAGAAGCACATGAGGCGTATTTGCGGAGTGGGCATCGGCTTAACAGCCGCGCTTTGCAGTTCCACCGCGTGGGCTCAGAAATATGATGGAAGCGGCTCCCCGACCTTTGTGCCGCACACACTGCAGGAAGCGCTTGCTTCTGCTTATCTGACCAACCCGACCTTGCAACAGGCCCGCGCAACGTTACGCGCAACTGACGAACAGGTACCTACAGCCTTGGCTGGCTGGAGGCCAACCGTAACCGGCAACGTCGGTTTAAGTTATTATAAGGGCCAAAACGACTATCAGGGTAGCGCCGATCAACCAGGCTATTTACGAATATACGACACACCTGGCTACACCGCAGGTCTAACTATCCAGCAGCCCATTTACAGTGGCGGTAAGACGACAGCTGCTACCCATCAGGCTGTTAACAAGGTAATGGCCGCTCGGGCCAATCTGATTTCCGTGGAACAGCAAGTCTTCAAAAATGTTGTGAACGCCTACGTCAGCGTTATTGAAGACGAACAACTGCTCCAGCTCAACATCAACAATGAGCGGGTTTTGCAGCAGCAGTTACGCGCAACCAACGAGCGCTTCCGGGTGGGTGAAATCACCCGCACAGACGTGGCACAGGCAGAATCAGCTTACGCTACCGCCAAAGCTGCACGTCAGCAATCTGAGGGAACGCTACAGACTGCCCAAGCAACCTATATGCAAATTGTAGGAATGGCTCCCCCACCTAACCTTGTGCCGCCTCAGCCGCTTGTTCTGCCGGTGAAAAATGAGCAGACAGCCGCGGCGATGGCCGTGCGGAATAACCCGGACGTTATTAACGCTCTTTTCACCGAGTCTTCACAGAAAGACGCCGTTTCTGTGGCAATCGCGGCCATTATGCCGAAAATCTCAGCGACCGCAGCGTATTCCCGACAAGTCAACCAGCAGTTAAATCATCAGATTGATGAAAACAAGTACGCCATGCTGAACTTCAACATTCCAGTTTACCAAGGCGGATCGGAATACGCTGCCGTTCGACAGGCCAAGCAGCAGGTACAGGCCGCTCATCGGGAGGTCGATATTCAGCGCCGTACGGCAGCGCAGGATGCTGTTTCCAACTGGCAGAAGCTAGTCTCTTACCAAGCTGCCATTTCCAGTAATCGGGCCGCTATCCGGGCAGGGACCGTTGCTCTTGACGGCGTGGAGCGTCAGGCCATTGTTGGAACCAGCACTACTCTGGAAGTTCTTCAGCAACAGGAAACCCTTTTGCAGGCTCAGGTTGCACTGGTGCAGAGCCTCAGCAATATGGTTCTGTCCTCCTATAATGTCGCAGCGGCTATCGGGCGTCTTACTGCTGCAGACCTGAAGCTGAATGTGCCCCTTTATGATGACAAAGCCTATTATCAGGCTGTAAAAGACCGGCTATGGGGAATAAACGACTACGCAGTCAATCAGCCAGGTCGTTAATCGCTGAGAACAGTGGTTCAGCAGGAATTTTTTGATGACATCATCTCATGAGTCGGAAGAAACAGGCCAGTCTGTTGCGGATGTGTTGTCATCCATAAGACAGGTGCTGCATAATGAGAACCTTGCCGCTCAAAACGCCTCAACATCTTCGATCGCTCCAGAGGACGAAGATGATGATGTTCTTGTGCTTTCTCCTGCTATGATGACTGAAGACCCCACGGTTCCTTTGTCTGGGGGCGTACAGTCAGCAACAGATGATGAAACTGACACTGGACAGCCCGTTAGTTCAGAGGCAATAAAACAGAAGCATGACAGTCATGCAGATGGACTGGATAAGAACACGCAGGTTGTGACGCATGGGGGACCATCAAGTATCTCTCCGTCAGAACGTGCGGACGGTAACGAGGTTCTGTCTGTTACTGATCTCAGACAAATTGAACTGATTGATAAGGCTCAAAATATGTCCGGTTCCCTGCCGATTCCGCTGAATGACGAAACCATTTCCGATACGGGAAGTTCGTTTTCCGTTCTGCAAAAAACCCTTCAGGAAAAATACCTGAGAGAGCATGAGGAGAGAAAAGTGGCTATCACGCATGAAGGTTCTCTGACGGTCGAAGATATCGTGCGTCAGGAAGTACGTGTTTTCCTCAAGAAATGGCTGGATGCCCATCTGGCAGGAATCGTGCAGGCGGCTGTCCGCAAGGAAGTGGAACGTCTGACCCAGCGCGGCCTGTAAGCCATGTGCCTGTTCCTCTTTCCTGCCTGAGTTCAGGAGAGAGGACTACGTGGTCTCTTCTTGATATGCAGGATTTTTCGATTCTGCTTGAGGCGGGGGTATAATATACCTTCCGCCTTTTTTACGTTTTCTGGTTGGATATGATGCTGAACAAAACGTTTGAGCCTGCTGAAACTGAAAAGCGCCTTTACACTCTGTGGGAAAGTCAGAGAGCCTTTTCTGCTCAGCCCGCGAGCACCAAAAAACCCTTCACCATCATGATCCCGCCGCCGAACGTAACAGGCACCCTGCATATGGGACATGCGCTCACGATGACATTGCAGGACACGCTGGTTCGTTGGAAACGGATGCAAGGCTTCGACACCCTATGGCAGCCAGGTACAGATCATGCCGGCATCGCCACACAGATGGTCGTCGAACGTGCATTGGCAGCAGAAAACACCACACGCAAAGAGTTGGGCAGAGAGGCATTCACCCAGCGTGTCTGGCAATGGAAAGAAGAATCCGGCGGCGGAATTACGCGGCAGCTTCGTCGGTTAGGGGCGTCTCTCGATTGGCCGCGTGAACGCTTCACAATGGATGAAGGGCTATCCCGTGCCGTCAAGGAAGTTTTTGTTACCCTATATCAGGAAGGCCTGATCTATCGCGACCGCCGACTTGTGAACTGGGACCCTGTTTTCCGTTCCGCCATCTCTGATCTGGAAGTTGAAAGCAAAGATGTTGCTGGCAAGCTCTGGTACATCCGTTATCCAGTAGAAGGACTGACCGATACCAGCATTACGGTTGCCACTACACGCCCGGAAACCATGTTGGGCGATGTGGCTGTCGCCGTGCACCCTGAAGACGAACGCTACACTGGCCTGATTGGCCGCTCCGTACGCCTCCCTCTCACGGGACGTCTGATTCCTATCGTGGCTGACCTTCACTCGGACCCGGAAAAGGGAACGGGGGCTGTTAAAATTACGCCGGCCCACGACTTCAACGACTTTGAGGTGGGGCGTCGACACAACCTTCCCATGCTCTCCGTTCTGGATGAAGAAGCGCGCATAACGCTCGACGAGATAGAAAACGAGCTTGAGCCGGTCTCTGGGCTGGCTGACCCTCATTTTGTCAAAACATTGAACGGTCTTTCACGCGAAGAAGGGCGGAAGACTATCGTTGCCGAACTGGAGGCTCTGGGCTGGCTGGAAAAAATAGAACCGCATCGCCATCAGGTACCTCATGCAGAACGTGGCGGGGCAGTGATCGAACCTCGCCTGACAACACAATGGTACTGTGATGCCGGGAAACTGGCTGGCCCGGCTATCGAAGCCGTAACCAGTGGCAAAATCACATTTATTCCCAAGCAGTGGGAAAACACGTTCTTTGCATGGATGCGGGATATCCAGCCATGGTGTATTTCCCGCCAGTTGTGGTGGGGGCACCGTATCCCGGCATGGTATGGTCCGGACGGGCACGTATTTGTCGCGCATGATGAAGCTGGCGCCAACACTCAGGCACTCGCACATTACGGTAAAGCCGAACCGCTTACGCAGGACGAAGATGTTCTTGATACCTGGTTCTCGTCTGGGCTTTGGCCGTTTTCCACATTGGGCTGGCCGGATAAAACCCCTGAACTTGCCCGTTATTACCCGACCGATGTTCTGGTAACAGGTTTTGACATCATTTTCTTCTGGGTCGCCCGCATGATCATGATGGGACAGCACTTCATGAAAGATGTGCCGTTCCGACATGTCTTCATTCATGGGTTGGTCCGCGACGAACGCGGACAGAAGATGTCTAAAAGCAAAGGGAACGGGATTGATCCCCTTGATCTGATTGACGATTTTGGCGCTGATGCGATGCGTTTCACGATCTGTGCGCTGACCGGCATTGGCCGCGATGTCAAACTGGGTCGGAAAAAAGTTGAAGATTATCGTGCCTTTGTCACCAAGATATGGAATGCCGCGCGCTTCTGCGAGATGAATGGCGTAAAGGCGCAAGCGGATTTTGATCCGACGACGGTAAAATCACCGCTCGGCCGCTGGATAATCACGGAAGCTTCCATCGCCATTCAGGACGCCACCAGAGCGCTGGAAGTCTATCGTTTTGATGAATATGCGCTCACCTGTTACCGCTTTGTATGGAACCGCTTCTGCGATTGGTTCCTCGAATTTGCCAAACCAGTGTTTGCCTCAGCCGATGCAGCAGAAGCCGCCGAGATTCGTGGGGTAGCGGCTTATGTGCTGAACATCATCTTACGCCTCCTTCAGCCCGTAATGCCATTTGTTACAGATGACCTGTGGCATGCGTTTGGTTTCGGTGCTGAAGGAAGTCTGATTTCGGCATCTTGGCCCGAACCTGTCGCATTAACAGGTGCCGAAAGTGCGCTCGCTGAATGCGACCAGATTATCCGCCTGATTTCAGAAATACGGACGGTACGCTCAGAAATGAACGTTCCTCCCTCTCAAAAGGCGCCCATCTTTCTGAAAGATGCAAAGCCGGAAACTATTGCTCGCGCAGAGCGCTGGAAAGAGGCCATCGGCCGTATGGCGCGCGTTTCTGACATCGCGGCCTTGGAGGGAGACGTTCCGCGCGGATCGGCTCAAGCCGTTGTCGATGAAACAACGCTGGTTATTCCTCTGGAAGGATTGATCGATATCACAGCCGAACAGGACCGGCTTAAGAAAGAACTGGCAAAAGCTGAGGATGAAATTCAGAAAACCGAGAAAAAACTCGGCAACGAAAATTTTGTGACCCGCGCAAAGCCCGAAATTGTAGAAGAAATGCGCGAGCGTCTGGAAAACCAGCAAGGTGAAAAGGTTCGCCTGCAAGCAGCTCTGGCGCGGATTGGCTGATCCAAAACGTAAAAAAAGGCTGATTAGCGCCTGAAAAACGCGCTGATCAGTCTGTTCCACACGTTTTATTTTGTCATGTTAGCGCTTCATCGGAGAACGAAATGTCTGATACAGCAATTCTTGGTGGTGGATGTTTCTGGTGTGTCGAGGCCGTTTTACGGAACATGCGCGGCATTTTATCTCTGACACCTGGCTATGCGGGCGGCTCCACGGATCACCCAACATACAAGCAAGTATGCAGCGGAAATACAGGGCACGCTGAAGTTGTTAAGGTCGAGTTTGATCCTCACACCATCAGCTATGACGATTTACTAAGAATTTTCTTTACCCTACATGATCCGACAACGCTCAATCGACAGGGCAATGATATCGGCACCCAGTATCGGTCCATCATCTTTTATAAAGATGAGCAGCAGAAAGAGGCGGCTCTGGCGGTCAGAGCTGAAATTGAAAAGCAAAACCTGTGGGAAGCTCCCTTGGTTACCGCGATAGAGCCGCTCACAACCTTCTGGCCCGCCGAGGAAATGCACTATGATTACTATGAGCGGAACCCCGGAACTGGCTATTGTGCAGCGGTCATTGCTCCGAAGGTTGCAAAAATGCGGAAAGTGTTTGCCGCTCGTTATTCCGCATAGGCGGAATAACTACTCCACACCGTCATCTTCCAGAAAAAATCGGTCGCCTTCCTCGTCAAAATCGAACAGTTCGGCAAACCGCGCCCAGCCCACTACAGTCTGGAGCGTTTGCCGGGCGTAATCGGGGGACATGGAAACTTCCAGTTCATCCCGAAAACGCTCCGCATTGGCGGTATGCGTTGGCCGTTCGTCCAACACACTGCGAATCGTTTTGACCAAGGGAACGTGGTGGATGAGCGCATGACCCATGATGGCTTTACGCTCATCGAGATCACTCAGGACAAAATGGACACCTTCGTTCGTCAGAAGGATGTCGCCATCTTCAAGCTCAGCAAGACCGAGAAGCTCCAACGATTCTCCCAGCGGAAACAGATCATCAAGTTCAAGCTGCAATTTTTCGGCTAACATGGGTAGATCCGCCCGACCATTAAGGGGAGGGGCAGCCAGTGCTTCCATCATGCCGATCATCATGGTGATGGAAACCTGTGGAAGAGCCTTGAATATGGGCTCAGGTTGCGCAGCCTGACCTTGCCCAGACGTGATATCCGCCTCCGAAACAATCGGTGCTCGCTGTGTCATAAGAGCATAAATATGATCGACAAACTGCCGAAACGCTGAATCTTCCCTGTTCCGAGGATGAGCAAAAGGCACAGACAGAATATGCGCTATCCGGCCGGGATTTGAAGAAAAAATCATGATCCTGTCGCAGATCAGAACGGCTTCCTCAATATTGTGCGTCACTACCAACATGCCCTGCACGGGTAGTTTATTTTCTGACCAGAGCTCCACCAGATCGGTACGCAGATTTTCCGCCGTTAGAACATCCAGAGCCGAAAAAGGCTCATCCATCAGGAGAAGGTCAGGCTGCACAACGAGGGCTCTGGCTAACCCGACACGCTGCTGCATCCCGCCGGACAGTTCTTTGGGCCACGCGTTCTCGTATCCGCCAAGTCCAATCAGATCTATGGCGTTTTCCACTCGGCAATCACGCTCAGCTCCGTGAATCCCCTTCGCTTCCAAACCAAGCGCTACATTTTCCTCCACCGTCATCCATGGGAAAAGTGCGAACGACTGAAAGACCATGGCAATGCCTGGATCGGGTCCTTCCAGAGGTTTCCCCTGCCACAGCACGTCTCCAGAAGTGGGTGTCAGAAGTCCTGCCAAGATACGCAAAAGCGTGGATTTTCCAGACCCGGAACGCCCCAGTAGCCCAACAATCTCTCCTGAATGAAGGGAGAGACTCACATCATCCAGAACTTGGAGATCAACAGCACTATCTTTGTGATAGGCTTGGGAAATGTGCCGCGCCTCTATCAGGATAGCGCTTTTTGCACCTTCCTGAGCATCAGGAAGAGGGGAGATCATATACCTAATTCCCGTCAGCTAAATTTGAGCCTGCGATAAGCGTATTCTGAAAGTGGACGCCAGACCACCCAGTTCATGGCCATCACAAAAAGAGACATGATGACAACGCCAAGCGCCACCCGACTGGTGGAGCCTTCAACCGTAGCCTGAGCAATATAGCTACCAATTCCTTGCGCTTTGAGGGTTATATCGCCCCACTGCGCCATTTCCGAAGCAACGGCTGCATTCCATGCTCCACCGGAAGCTGCCATCACACCAGTGAGATAATAAGGGATGATGCCCGGTAGCATGATCTTACGCCACCATAACATCCCGGAAACATTAAAATTGCGCCCCACTTCCAGCAATTCGCCGGGAAAGGAAGATGTGCCGCCAATAACATTGAACAGAATGTACCACTGAGCCCCCAGAATCATAAGCGGCGTCAACCAGATATCCGGCACGAGATCAAAGCGGATAATTCCAACCACAAAAATTGGGAAAAACAGATTGGCGGGAAAGGCAGCGCAATATTGCACAACAAGTTGCGCGCGCCGCGCTCGTGCAGAATCCAGCCCAAGCCAGACGCCCACAGGCACCCAGATAATCGAGGCCAGACAGACCATGCTCACCACGCGCAACAGGGTGATGCATCCCAACATAAAAACATGAAGAATTTGCCTTGATGTGTAGAATGCCGAGGCATAAGTGCCTGCCTGCTCTAATGCAGCAAGCAAGATAACAGCCCACACGCTCCACCATAACCAGCGAGCAGCCACCGGCTGCCCTTGCTGTGAGGGCGGCCTGAATCGCCCCCCCAACGGCAAGGTTCCCAGTTTTCCGGCCACACCCAAAATCATACCCCCGAGTAAACTCAAAAGCCGCGTATGACGCAGCATTCTGAGTATCCACGGTTCTGGGACGCTCGCTGTCGATGGGCCGGCTTCCAGACGGAAGCGCGTCGCCCAAGAAGCCAAAGGTCGGAATACGATCTGATCATAGGCAAGGATAACCAGAAGCATTGCTACGATCGCAGCAAGAACCGCCCAAATATTACGCTGGGTGATAGCCACCCCCACGTAAGAGCCGATCCCCGGCAGCACAATGTGGGTATTTCCCACAGTAATGGTCTCTGAATAGACAACCATAAACCACCCGCCAGCCATGGACATCATGGAGTTCCACACCAGCGACGGAACAGCACAAGGTACTTCCAGCCGCCAGAATTTTTGCCAGCTTGTCAACCCAAAACAGCGTGCGGCTTCCTCCAGTTCATCAGGCACATTCTTGAGAGACTGATACATGCCCAAAGCCAGATTCCAGGCTTGGCTGGTGAAAATGGTGAAAATGGCGGCAAATTCCGCCCCAAGCACCCGTCCCGGAAACAGTCCAAGGAAAAAGGTCACGGTGAAAGTCAGAAAGCCAAGAATAGGGACGGACTGCAAGACATCCAGCAAAGGGATGAGCACCTGCTCCGCCCGACGGTTCTTGGCGGCCAGCGTGGCGTAACAAAATGTAAAAACAAGAGAAAGCGCTAAGGCCGCAAACATCCGCAACGTTGTACGAAGCGCATAGCCCGGCAGATAAGCAACATTCAGATGGAGAGGCGCCATGGTGGGAGAAGAAAGAGGCGCAAGCATGTGTCGCACCGAATTCCCAACCAGGATGGCAACCCCAACCACACACACCAGCAAAAGCGCATCAAGGCTATTCAGATGGCGGACGGAAAGGGAAGAAAAAGATGCTTGGGGTCTAAAAGAAGTCTCGGGTTTGGTCGCCGTCATGGCAAACCTGTTCCTGTACTGCCAAAGCCACCGCTACCGCGTTCTGTTTCATCCAATTCAGCGCATTCAGCCCATGACACACGCTCCACGGGGGCAATGACGGCCTGAGCAATACGCATACCGCGTTCAACCGTAAAAGCCTGCTCGCCCGCATTGAGCATGATCACCCCGACTTCTCCGCGATAATCCTCATCTATGGTGCCAGGAGAATTGGGGAGAATAATTCCGTGCTTGAGCGCCAAACCGGAGCGGGGACGAACCTGTAATTCGTAACCAGGAGGGAGAGCAATACGCAGCCCGGTCGGCACCAGAGCACGCCCCCCAGGCGGTAGTGTGACAGGCTCTTCAACCGCTGCCACAAGATCCATACCTGCAGCCCCGGCTGTTGCGTAGGAAGGAAGAGGAATATCCTGAGCATGCGCAAGGCGCTGAACCCGCACTGTAAGGCCGGTATTCCGGGAAGCAGGTGCGGGCATTTATGTACTCCATCTGTGGTTTAGAAATCAGATTTACTACAAAACCAATCTGAAATGGAGAGGGCAAGCCTGCGCGCCACCTCTTCTTTTGTCATCCGTGGCCAGTATTCAACACCATCTTGCGTTATGAGCAGAATCTGGTTTTCGAGGCCACCCATCACATTGGCAGCCGGACTGACATCGTTCGCAACAATCCAGTCACACCCTTTGCGTGCCCGTTTGGCGATAGCATAGGATTCCACGTTTTCCGTCTCGGCCGCGAACCCTACAACGAGACGCGGCCGAGAGGCAGATGGCATGGAAAGGTCAGCAAGAATGTCTGGATTGGCCACCAGAGAAAGCGGCGCAGGCACATCGCTACGGTCTTTCTTTTTCATCTTCTGGTTCGCTTCGGAAGCAGGCCGCCAGTCAGCCACTGCCGCCGTGCAAACAGCAACGTCCTGAGGTGGAAGCCCCATAACGGTCGCCTGCATATCGCGGGCAGTTTCACAGGGAATCACCTTAACTCCTGCCGGAGCCCGTAATTCCGTTGGTCCACTGACTAATGTGACATCCGCACCCAAATCAGCCAAGGCTTCCGCTATGGCGTAACCTTGCCGACCCGACGAGCGATTTGCCAGATAACGGACGGGATCAAGCGGTTCATGCGTTGGTCCTGCCGTGACCACCACTTTCTTTCCCGCCAGAGGAGTTTCCTCTTGCCGCGCACGCTGCCGGAAAAAACCGATTACGGCATCCGTTACATCGCTCGGCTCAGCCATGCGTCCGGGCCCAAATTCGCCACAAGCCATCGGCCCTTCTACAGGAGGGACCATGATTACGCCTCGCTGGGCCAACACTGTCAGATTGGCTTGTGTCGCAGCATGGCTCCACATACGCACGTTCATGGCTGGAGCGATCATGACAGGTGCATCCGTTGCCAGAAGAACCGTACTGGCCAGATCATCCGCCAAACCATGAGCCATTTTTGCCAGCAGATTAGCTGAGGCAGGACATACCACTATAAGATCAGAGGAGCGGGAGAGGGCAATGTGCCCCATTTCCTGCTCGGCTGTCAGCGAAAACAGGGCGGTATGTACAGGTTGCCCCGTCAGGGCCTGAAGGGTGAGGGGAGTAACAAACTGGCTCCCCCCGTCGGTAAGCACACAACGCACCCGCACATTCGCCAACATGAGCAGCCGTATCAATTCCGGCACCTTGAATGCCGCAATGCTTCCGCTCACAACCAGCAAGACGGAACGACGAGGCTGCTCGGTCATGTGGCTTACAGACGCCAACCAGAATGAATGGCGGCAATACCTCCCGAGAGCGACTGGTAGCGAACATGGGAGAGGCCAGCTTCACGGAACATATCCGCCAATGTTTCCTGATCAGGGAACATGCGGATACTCTCTGCCAAATACTGATAGCTCTCACGATCCTTGGCTACCAAATTCCCCATAGCGGGAAGAACCTTGAAGGACCACGCGTCATAGATAGGAGAGAGCGCAGCCACCTGAACGCGGGAGAATTCAAGGCACATAAAACGCCCACCCGGCCGCAGAACGCGCCGCGCCTCGCGAATAACAGCCAGCTTATCTGTGCAGTTCCGCAGCCCGAACGCGATTGAAACGCGGTCCACAGACATATCCTTGAGCGGTATCGCCTCGGCATCAACCACACAAAAGGACAAATCGGACACGAACCCGCGGCTCACCGCACGATCCCGCCCAACTGCCAGCATGCTGGCGTTAATGTCCGTCATAATAGCTGGGCCGCCGCCGCCTTTGAGCCAGCCGAAAGTGATGTCTCCCGTGCCGCCAGCCAGATCCAGCAGGGACAGCCCCGGCTGAGGGCCAAGTTCCGTCACGAATATCCGTTTCCAGACACGATGGATGCCTAGGGACATCAAATCGTTCATCACATCGTATTTCCCCGCCACGCTATCAAATACGGCGCGAACGAGGGGCTTTTTTTCTTCCTTGCGAACAGAACGGAAACCAAAATCAGTTTCTTCAGCATGCACGGCGGAAGACTCAGGGGAGGGCGCAAAGCTATTGTCGGTCATGGCCATACCCTATACCCTGCTTTTTACTCATGCCGGAACTCCCTGAAGTCGAAACCGTGATGCGTGGTATGCAGATTGCTCTGCAAGGCCGCGTCATTCAAACCGCCATCATTCGCAGATATGATCTGCGATGGCGGATTTCCGCCGATTTTTCTCAACGCATATCTGGACGCAAGGTTATAGGCTTTCGCCGTCGCGGAAAATATATTCTCATGCGGCTGGCGGGAGATCTGTCCGTTATCCTGCATTTGGGTATGTCCGGACGCATAGTTCTCGATTCTGATAAGACGCCAGTGCCTCACGAGCATGTGGTGCTTGTTACTGATGACGGGAAAAGATGCGGCTTTGTTGATCCAAGGCGTTTTGGGATGATCGACGTTCTGCCGACGCCTATGGAGGACACATACCGTCTACTCGCAGGAATGGGGCCCGAACCGCTAGACGCCGACTTTTCCTCTGCAACGCTGGAAAATGGCCTCGCACGTAAAAACGCCTCCATAAAAACGGTTTTGCTTGACCAGAAGATCGTTGCCGGACTGGGAAATATTTATGTGTGTGAAGCGCTGTTCCGCGCTGGCATTCACCCTGAAACACCTGCAGGCACGCTTAAGAAGAAGCAGATCAGACTTCTACATGGAGCCATCCAGAGTGTCCTGACAGAAGCCATTGCCGCAGGCGGTTCCAGCCTGAAGGACTATGTCAGGCCCGAAGGTGGTCTGGGCTATTTTCAGCACGCATGGAAGGTTTATGCTCGGAAGGGACAGGCATGCCCGGACTGCCCGGGACTTCCTGAATGTGAAGGCGTGCAGCATATAACCCAGGCAGGGCGCTCCACTTTTTTCTGCCCCCTTCATCAGGGGAAAAGGTAATTTCCGCAGCACTTCCCTGCGAAGATACTTGACTGCGCCTACCTCTCTGGATTACAGCACCGCTACTCTTTTGGCCGACGTGGTTTTGCCGCGACGGCGCTCATTTTTTGTGCTGGACAGAATAGAACACATGGCGAATATCGCTTCAGCGCGTAAGCGCATCCGGCAGACCGCTAAGCGGACTGCCCGCAACACTGCTCGCAAGTCTCGTATGCGCACCTTCATCAAGAAGGTGGAAACTGCAATTGCGGCTGGCAATCAGGAAGAAGCTCGCGAAGCTCTGCGCCTGGCCCAGCCGGAAATCCAGCGTGCCGCAACCAAGGGTGTTGTTCATCACAACACTGTGGCCCGCAAGATTTCCCGCCTCTCCGCCCGCGTTAAAGCTCTGGCCTCTGCCTAAGCTTTAACGGGCCATTGCGGCCTTATTTCTTGCGCTTTGACAAAGCCGAATCATCGTTAGGTGGTTCGGCTTTGTCTTTGTACACCACGCAGTCCAGCATGGCTGAAATGATCGGGCAAAAAGGTAGATTTTCGTTGCCCGAGCGTGAGCCTTACATTAGTTTCGGCAGATAGTCTCAACGCAGGAACAGCGTGCTGTCTGCCTGTCTGGCCGCCTTGTTTCAAAGCGGCATGAGATTTGCCGGAAAAGGCTGCCTGGTTGTCGCGCAAGCGGCACCCTTATCGTAAATCATGCGCGGCCAACCGCGTTTTATGACCGCTCGGGAGCATAGATGACAATCGGAGTGGACGATGATGAAAGCGCCTTCTCACGCATGGATGACAGCAAGGCTGTTGAGGAGTCATGGCTTCGCATCTGCTCAAAGCTGAAAGGGGAGGTCGGCGAGGTTGAGTATCGTACCTGGTTGACCAAGATTGCGCTTGGCCCGATTGATGGCGACGAAATCACTCTGCTTCTGCCTACCCGCTTCCTGCGTGACTGGGTCCGTAGCCAGTACGGTGACCGGCTGAGCGAGTTGTGGAATCAGGAAATCTCCTCCATCCGCCGCGTTGAGCTTCAGGTCGCTCGTCCCGGAGATCCTGTCGCGCCCCCCATCATGCTGGATGCACAGGTCTCATCAACAGCACCTACGATGGCCGCCGGCAATGACACGGAAGAAGCGCCGCGCACCCCACCAGAAGTCAAGAGCGACATTGTCGCATCGCTGGATACACGCTTTACGTTTGATACGTTCGTCGTCGGCAAGCCGAATGAATTTGCCTATGCCTGCGCACGACGTGTTGCAGAAAAACCATCCAGTGTCGGGTTCAATCCGCTGTTTCTATACGGCGGTGTGGGCTTGGGCAAAACGCACCTTATGCACGCCATAGGTGCCGAACTGCTTCAGCGCGGAAACGTTTCTGTTGCCTATATGTCGGCAGAAAAGTTCATGTACCGCTTTATTGCCGCCATCCGTTCGCAATCCACCATGGAATTCAAGGAGCAGCTCCGCTCCGTGGATGTGCTGATGATTGACGATCTGCAGTTTCTGATCGGCAAGGACAACACGCAGGAAGAGTTCTTCCACACATTTAACGCCTTGGTGGATGCGGGCCGCCAGATTGTGGTCTCTGCAGATAAATCCCCCTCTGATCTATCTGGCCTTGAAGACCGGCTGCGTACCCGGCTTGGTTGCGGCATGGTGGCCGACATTCACGCCACAACCTTCGAACTGCGTATTTCCATTCTGGAAGCCAAGGCGGCAGCATCCGGTGTTGTCGTGCCAGCAAAAGTCCTGGAATTTCTGGCACATAAAATTACGTCTAACGTGCGGGAGCTGGAAGGCGCTCTTAACCGCCTGATTGCCCATGCCAATCTGTTTGGGCGGCCCGTAACGCTGGAAGCGACCCAGGATGTGCTCCATGACATTCTCAAGGCGCATGATCGTCGGGTTACAATTGAAGAAATTCAGAAGAAAGTGGCGGAGCACTGGAACATCCGCCTGACGGACATGTCCTCCGCTCGTCGCGCCCGCGCCGTAGCACGGCCGCGACAGGTGGCGATGTATCTTGCAAAGCAATTAACCAGCCGGTCATTGCCTGAAATCGGCCGCAAGTTCGGTAATCGCGATCATACAACCGTCATGCACGCCGTCTCACGCGTTGCCGAACTCATGGAGCGGGATGCGGCATTCGCTGAAGATGTGGAGTTGATGCGGCGCATGTTGGAGAGCTGATTTTTCAGATTTTTCCGGTGGTTGCAGCTTTATTTGCAGTCCACGAGGATTGACTGATTTGAGCCGGCTGATAGGTTTTGGCGGAATGATTTTCAGGCTCCCATGAATTCCCGCCGGGGGCTGGCACGCAGGGAAGAGGCATAGATGAAGTTTTCGGCTGAGCGCGCAACACTGCTCAAGGCTTTGGCGCATATCCAGAGTGTAGCGGAAAAGCGCAATACCATTCCGATCCTTGCCAATGTCCTCATTCATGCGGCAGATGGCCAGCTGAGCCTGAAGGCAACCGACATGGAAATCGAGGTGGTGGAGGTCATTCCCGCCACCATCAAACGGGAAGGGGCGACAACAGCCCCAGCTGCAGTGCTTTACGAAATTGTCCGCAAATTGCCGGATAACGTGCTGGTTGAACTTGATCAGGCAGACGGCGACACGCCTTTGCAATTGCGGGCGGATCGCTACGCAACCCGATTGAACGTTCTGAGCGTGGACGATTTCCCTTCCATGGGGGCCGGGGAGCTGCCGTGTCGGTTCAAGCTGAACGCTGGCGTTCTGCGTTCTCTGATCGATAGGACGCGTTTCGCCATTTCCACGGAAGAAACACGCTATTATCTGAACGGTATCTTTTTCCATGCAGCAGATGCGGATGGCATTCCGCTGCTTCGTGCTGTGGCGACAGATGGACATCGCCTTGCCCGCGTTGAAACCGATTTGCCGGAAGGCGCCGCAGAGATGCCGGGCGTTATCATTCCGCGCAAAACGGTTGCCGAACTGCGCAAGTTGATTGATGAGGCGCCAGAAGAGATTGAAGTCGCTCTTTCTGAAACGCGCGTTCAATTCACAGCCGGTTCCATCATGCTGACATCCAAGCTGATTGACGGCACATTTCCGGAATATGATCGCGTTATCCCCCGCAACAACAACCGCATCCTGCGCGTAGGGAAAAAGGATTTCTCTAATGCTGTAGCCCGTGTGGCTGCCATCAGTCAGGAACGGTCTCGTCCCGTTAAGCTCACGCTTGAGCCCGGCCTTTTGACTCTTTCCGCCAGCAGTCCGGAGCAGGGTGTCGCCAAGGAAGAATTGGATGACAACCGCATTTCCTACGATGCTGAATCCTTGGAAATCGGTTTTCAGGCACGCTACCTGAACGACATAACTGATCAGGTGGAAAAAGAAGTAGAATTTGCCTTTTCGGATAGTGCTGCCCCGACCATTGTCCGGGATGTTGACAGCCCTTCAGCACTCTATGTGCTGATGCCCATGCGCGTCTGATTATCCGCGCTACACCGCGCCATTGCATGATCCTTCACAAAAGGGAAAAACGGCATTTGGCGCGGATACCTTGCAAGCGGATCCTCCTCCAGCCTTCTGCTTTCTAGCTGGATCCGCCTATGCCACGACTTCTCAAGCTCACTCTCACCCATTTTCGGAACTATGACCGTCTGGTGTGGGAGCCAGATTGCCCGCTTGTTGTCCTGACAGGGGAAAACGGCAGCGGCAAAACCAACCTGCTAGAAGCTCTCTCCCTTCTTGCACCTGGACGCGGCCTACGCAGGGCTCCCTTAACTGACCTTGGGCAGACTGGAACCTCAGAATGGGGTATTTCTGCCCGCGTCACCCAAGGTGAAGAGATCCTTGAATTGGGAACGGGAGTGACAGCCGGAAATAACACCGCGAAACGCACCTATCTGCTTAACGGGCGGCCCGCCCGCACTCGGGGTGTTATAGAAGATACCCTCTCCGCTGTTTGGATAACGCCTCAAATGGACCGCCTGTTCAGTGAAGGCGCATCAGGTCGGCGTCGTTTCTTGGACAGATTGGTAATGGGTGTTACGCCAGATCACGCCAAACAGTTGCTGGCGTACGACCGCGCCATGACTCAACGCAACAAATTGCTCCAGACACGCTATTCCGAACAAAGCTGGTTAGCGGGCCTGGAAGCCTCCATGGCACGGCATGCCATAGCTGTGGCGGCAGCCCGCACTGATCTGGTGCAGCAGTTAAACCAGTTTTCTCAAACCAGCCTTGGGGCCTTTCCTGCATCCCGTCTGGTTCTGGAATGTGAACTGACACAGCAATTAGACCAACATCCTGCCTTATGGGTGGAAGACTGGTTCAAGGAGCAACTCTCTTTAAGCCGGGAAGAAGACCGTGAACGAGGACGTACAGGCAGAGGAGCACATCGGAGCGATTTTTCGCTTTCAGATTTTGCAACAGGCCAACCAGCAGCCACAGCCAGCACAGGTCAGCAGAAATCCATGCTGCTCGGCATTGTTCTGGCTCATGCGCACCTCGTAACAGATCATCGAGGCGCGCCGCCGCTACTTTTATTAGACGAACCTCTTGTCCATCTGGATGAAAAGCGACGCAACGCCTTGATGGAAAATCTCCGCTCTTTTGACACGACCACCATCCTGACCGGAACGGACACAGCGCCCTTTGCCCCGTTACGTGATGCAGCGCAGTTTATTTCTCTGAAAAATGGTGATTTTCTGCCATAAAGAGAGAAATGCCTCCTTACAATCTGGCCTCAGTTGAATGGGCGGAGTATAAGAATTCAAACAGGTTTTATTCTTTCTTCGCCGGAGTACCCTTCGCTTATGACTGACCTTTCTCAGCCCACGCCATCTACCGGTATGGAAGAAGAATATGATGCCGCCTCCATCTCTGTTCTGAAGGGTCTGGACGCCGTACGTAAACGGCCTGGTATGTATATCGGTGACACGGATGATGGCTCTGGCCTGCACCACATGGCCTTTGAAATTATTGATAACGCCGTGGATGAAGCGCAGGCAGGCTACGCAACCGAATGCGTCGTTACTCTCAATGCTGATGGGAGCGTCACCGTTCGGGATAACGGGCGCGGTATTCCTACTGATATTCATGCAGAAGAAGGAATCAGTGCGGCCGAAGTCGTGCTGACACGCCTCCATGCGGGCGGTAAGTTCAACCAGAATTCCTATAAGGTTTCCGGTGGTCTGCACGGGGTGGGGGCTGCCGTTGTCAACGCTCTTTCAGAAAAGATGGAAGTGCGTATATGGCGTGGCGGAGTGGAACACGTTATCCGCTTCCAGCACGGCGAGCGGGAAGGGCCACTGGAAGTTGTCGGCCCCTCAGAACATGAGCGCGGGACCCAAGTTACCTTCAAGCCAAGCAATCAGACTTTCCCCAAAACAGAATTTGATTTTGTCATTCTGGAACGCCGCCTGCGCGAACTGGCTTTTCTTAACTCAGGCATGAAGATCGTTCTGCGTGATCAGAGGACTGAGGAAAAGAAAGAAGAAACCTTCTATTACGAAGGCGGGCTTGAAGCCTTTGTGGAATGGCTTGACCGCGCACGCACGCCTCTGGTTACGCCGCCCATCACTGGCAGCCTCGAAAATTCGGAAAACGGCATCAAGGTTGAATTTGCCCTCACATGGAACGACAGCTTCCATGAAACAATGCTGTGCTTCACCAACAACATTCCCCAGCGGGACGGGGGAGCACATCTGGCTGGTTTCCGGCAGGCATTGACCCGCATTGTTGGCAAATATGCTGAAAGCATCGCCAAGAAGGATGCTCACTCCCTGGTTGGGGAAGACATGCGCGAAGGACTGACGGCAGTTCTTTCTGTAAAAGTCCCTGACCCCAAATTTTCCTCCCAGACCAAGGACAAGCTGGTTTCCTCTGAAGTGCAGCCCGTTGTGCATGCTGCAGCAGCCGACATGATTGGTCACTGGTTTGAAACTCACCCCAAGGAAGCCAAAATCGTGGTTTCCAAAGTACTGGATGCCGCTTCCGCCCGTGAAGCCGCCCGCAAGGCACGCGAACTGACGCGCCGCAAAGGGGTGCTGGATATTTCCTCTCTTCCGGGCAAACTGGCTGACTGTCAGGAACGGTCTCCTGAAAAAGCTGAAATCTTCATAGTCGAGGGTGATTCCGCAGGTGGGACGGCTAAACAGGGCAGGGACCGGCGTTTTCAGGCGATCCTGCCTCTCAAGGGCAAAATTCTGAATGTTGAGCGGGCTCGCTTTGATCGGATGCTCGGCTCAGCTGAAATTGGCACCCTGATCACCGCACTGGGCACCGGTATCGGCCGAGGCGAGGCTGATCAGGGCGGTTTTTCCATTGAAAAGCTCCGCTATCATCGCATCGTCATCATGACAGACGCCGACGTGGATGGTTCTCACATCCGCACCTTGCTGCTGACCTTTTTCTTCCGTCAGATGCCGGAACTGATTGAGCGCGGCTATCTCTACATTGCCCAGCCACCACTCTACCGGGCCAAACGCGGAAATGAAGAACGGTATCTGAAAGATGACGCCGCTCTGGAACAGTATCTGCTCGATAAGGCACTGAATAATGCCCTCTTCGTTTACAGCGACGGACGCGAAGTAAAAGGGGAACCGCTTGAAGCTGATCTGCCGTTTATCCGGCAGGCCACCCAGGCCATTGCACGTCTTGCGAACAAAACACCCACCTGGATTATTGAGCAGGCGGCTCTGGCTGGTGCCCTCACATCTGATCTGGCTACGCTTCAAAGTCGCGTACCCGATCTGCAAAAGCGTCTTGATGCAGCTTCTGCCGAGACAGAACGTGGGTGGAAAGCGGTCGCCAGCGATGATGGTCTGGAACTGGCACGCAACGTACGTGGGGTGGGGGAAGTTTACCGGATTGAACCGACCGCGCTGGCAAGTAATGACGCACGCTGGCTCACAAGTCAGCTTGAACGGCTGCAGAAGGATTTCGGGACTGGCGTTGTTCTGCGTCACGAAACAACTGAAGTCTCTCTGGCCGGGCCGTCAGGATTATATACCCGTCTTCTCGCTCAGGGCCGCCGCGGCCTTGCCATTAACCGCTTTAAAGGCTTGGGCGAAATGAATGACGAACAGTTGTGGGAAACCACTCTGGACCCCGCCATGCGTACCCTTCTTCAAGTCAAAATTGGGGATGTGGAAGAAGCAGGGCAGGTATTTACCACCCTTATGGGTGATGTAGTGGAACCACGCCGTGACTTCATTGTTGGCAATGCACTAAAAGTTGCCAATCTGGATGTCTAAAAGACTCAAGTCATACTAAGCACAACAAAAAAGGAGGCCTTTCAGCCTCCTTTTTTAGTTATGATCTCTTATTTTCGACTTAACACCGCACGCACTTATTAAATGCATGAGGGAAAATAAACTCAGTCCAGATTTTTGATAAGCCCATCAATTTTTTTAAACTGAGCCAAAAGGGTCGGCAGAGACCTGATAGGCAACATATTCGGGCCATCACTAGGCGCACGATCCGGGTCTTCGTGGGTTTCGATAAAGAGCGAAGCAACCCCCACTGCAAGAGCCGCACGGGACAGAATAGGGGCGAACTCCCTTTGCCCCCCAGAACTCCCCCCCAAGCCACCAGGTTGCTGTACGGAATGCGTAGCATCATAGACAACCGGATAGCCAGTTTGCGCCATAATCGGCAAACCGCGCATATCGTTAACCAGCGTATTATAACCAAAGCTGGTACCACGTTCGCACAGCATTATCCGCTGATTACCTGTCGAAGCAATTTTGGCCGCCACGTGCTTCATGTCCCATGGCGCCAGAAACTGCCCCTTTTTTACATTGACCACGGCACCTGTCTGGCCAGCAGCCAGCAGCAGATCGGTCTGCCGGCACAAAAACGCCGGAATTTGCAACACATCTACGGCTTCTGCCACTGGCGCACATTGCTCTGCCGTGTGCACATCTGTCAGGACGGGTATATTCAGGGTTTCACGAATGTCCGCCAGAATACGGAGGCCCTGCTGCATACCAACCCCCCGCGCGCTGGAGAGGCTGGTACGGTTTGCCTTGTCATATGAGCTTTTATAAATCAGCCCAATTCCCACACCCTCACAGATCTCTTTCAGCGCCGTTGCCGTTTCCATGGCGTGCGTCGCTGACTCAATCTGGCAAGGGCCTGCAATCAGCACAAAAGGCTGATCATTGCCGACAGTAAGGGAATTGATCTGAAAATTATGCCCTACGTTGCTCATACCAGCCGGGCTTTTTCTAGAGCCGCACCAACAAACCCGGAAAAGAGAGGATGCGGCGCAAAAGGACGGGACTTCAGTTCAGGATGGTACTGTACAGCTACAAACCATGGATGATCAGGATATTCGACCACTTCAGGCAGAATACCATCAGGAGAGAGACCGGAAAACTTCAGGCCTGCCTTTTCCAGTTGATCACGATAGTGAATGTTCACCTCGTAACGATGCCGATGCCGCTCCCGAATAGACGTCGCGTTATAGATTTTTGCAACGCGAGATCCATCCACCAACGAAGCCGGGTAAGCCCCCAGGCGCATGGTTCCGCCAAGCTCCCCCCCCTCACTCCGACGCAGGCGCTCAGCGCCACGGGCCCATTCGGTCATAAGACCCACCAGAGGCTCCTTGGCATAACCAAACTCGGTTGAGGAGGCATCAGACAAGCCTGCCAGATTACGAGCGCATTCAATAACCGCCATCTGCATGCCAAAGCAGATCCCCATAAAGGGAATTCCATTCTCACGCGCATAACGAATGGCGGCAATTTTGCCTTCTGAACCACGCTCGCCAAATCCACCGGGAACAAGAATGCCATGAGCTCCCGACAGGCGCTCCAACGCTCCGTCTGATTTTTCAAGAGCCTCAGCTTCAACCCAATCAAGCATGACCTTCACCCGATGGGCAATACCGCCATGCAGCAGGGCTTCGTTGAGGGATTTATAGCTATCCAGCAGAGCGGTATATTTCCCCACCACGGCAATACGGACTTCACCGTCTGGATGGCGGATGGCATCAACAATTTTGCCCCATCCTGTCAGATCCGGTTCTTCCTCAAATGGCAGACCGAAATATCTCAGAACCTCGTTATCCATGCCTTCAGCATGATAGGAGAGGGGGCAGGAATAGATCGTATCCACATCCCGCGCGGCAATAACAGCTTCCGGCCGCACGTTACAGAAGTTGGCAATCTTGCGGCGCTCCGTATCCGGAATAGCGCGGTCGCACCGGCACAACAGAATTTGCGGCTGAATACCCACATTCTGAAGTTCTTTCACAGAATGCTGGGTAGGCTTTGTTTTCAGTTCACCTGCGGACGGGATCCACGGAAGAAGCGTGAGGTGCACCACCATGGTCTGGTCCTGTCCCAGATCATTCCGAAGCTGCCGAATGGCTTCCAGAAAGGGCAGGCTCTCGATATCACCCACGGTACCGCCGATTTCGACAAGAACGAAATCAACGTCATCCGTGTTGGCGACAACAATATCCTTAATGGCATCGGTAATATGCGGGATAACCTGAACGGTCCCGCCCAGATAATCACCACGCCGTTCCCGCGCAATCACATCGGAATAGATCTTGCCGGTGGTTGTGTTGTCTTCCTTGGTGGCGTTGACACCCGTAAAGCGCTCATAGTGGCCCAGATCGAGATCCGTTTCAGCGCCATCATCTGTCACAAATACCTCACCATGCTGGTAAGGACTCATGGTGCCGGGATCAACGTTCAGATAAGGGTCCAGCTTGCGCAGGCGAACTTTGTAGCCCCGCGCCTGCAGGAGAGCTGCAAGAGCTGCGGATGCAATGCCCTTTCCGAGAGAGGACACCACACCACCGGTGATAAATACAAAACGGGTCATGGACAGACTTCCTACACGGACAGGACCGGGTGGGTAAAGGTGGACACACGAATTCCTCCGCAGCTTTCAGCAAGCGCAGAGGAATAGAGACAATTCATCCCTCCACTCCTTGTGGGAATGGAGGGAAGGGTTTCATTTTATGGCTTGGCGGGCTCGGCAGCCTGCGGGGCAGGCTGAACCGGAGCAGGGGGAGCAGAAGGAGCTACCGCCGGGGCGGACGTTGTTGCTGCAGGCGGCTGCGCCAGAATATCATGCCCATCTCCACTTACAGCACCCCGATTAAGAACCGCCAAGATGAGCGAAAGCAGCATGAACAAACCGGCAAGAACTGCGGTCGTCCGTGTCAGCAGGTTGGCCGTACCGCGACCGGACATGAACGCCCCCATACCCTGACTGCTGCCAATTCCAAGCCCACCACCTTCACTGCGCTGGATAAGCACAGTGCCGATCAGGGCGATGGTGACACAAAAATGCAGAATCAGCAGGGCAGTGGTCATGGTGTATTCCAGGTAAAATGCTGAAATCAGGCAGCCGAAGCCGCGCCGACAATGGAAAGAAACGCCTCGGCCTTCAGGCTGGCACCCCCGACAAGCGCTCCTGCTACATCCGTAATGGACAGAATGGAAGCCGCATTCTTATCATTAACCGAGCCGCCATACAAAATTCTTATTGTTTTGCCGGATTCACCAAACTGACGAACCAGTTCCTCACGCAGGAATTTCATGGTTTCGGCAATTTCATCAGTTGTTGCGGCGCGGCCCGTCCCGATCGCCCAGATCGGCTCATAAGCAAGAATGCCTGAAAATCCATCGGGCAGGGAGCCTTTGATCTGCCAACCCAGCGTATCAAAATGCTCACCGCTGTCACGCTGATCTTCTGTCTCGCCAATACACACGATAGGTGTCAGACCTGCCTTGCCTGCGGCCACCGCTTTTTCCCTAACGGTTTCATCCAGCTCGCCATGTTCCTGCCGCCGCTCGGAATGACCGAGAATAACGTAGGACACACCCAGATCCGTCAGCATGGGGGCAGAGATATCGCCCGTATGCGCGCCAGAGGCATCCTTGTGACAGTCCTGAGCCCCAAGAGCCACAGATGTCGTCTTCAGGGTATCTGTCAGCAACGCCAACTGGGTAAAGGGAGGGCAGATCACCACATCCGGAACGGACGCCGGCAACCCTGCAAGCAGAGCCTGCACAAGCGCCTGCGAGTCACGGCTGGTCCCGTTCATCTTCCAGTTGCCGACGATAATCTGTCTGCTCATGTCTGTTTCCTTACCCTCTTGCACATCCCCGCCGAGACGGACCCATATGCTTGCACCCACACGCTAAACCATACAGTACCCCTTGGGGGCAAGATGCGAACAGCGCCTTTCCTCATCAGACCCGCTGTTACGTCTAGTCAAGTGCGCGCCAGACGCTTATGGTGCCGCGTTTGCGGCATGCTTGTGGCATGGCCTCCTGTTTTTTCAACGGATCCTTGGGTTCATGATTTCCTATTTGCGTCGTGTTTTTGTTGAATCCTGGCTGGGACGTGTATCGGCCATCATCATTTTCCTGGCCTTTATTGGCTGGGGCGTGGGCGACGTTCTGGGCTATATGGGCACTGAAACCGACGTTGTTGCCAAAGTCGGGCAAAACCGCATCAGTTCCGCTGATCTGGGCCAGGCTTTGCAGGCAGAGATGCCAGCCATAACCAAGCAGATGGGCGTATCGGATCCTTCTCAGGTGCCTCCGGCCATGCGTCGGCAAGTGGCACACCAGATCCTGCAGCGTCTGATTGGGCAGGCCGAACTTATGGAAGCTGCTCGCCGTTTGAATGTGGCTGTTCCAGACAGCGCTGTGCGGGATGAAGTTTTCGCCCAACCTTACTTCAAGGGAACAAACGGGCAGTTTGATCGGAACATCTTCAACGCGCGCTTGCGGGAACATAACCTGAACGAGCAGCGCTTCCTCAACATGATCCGGGATGATCTGACAACACGGACCATTCTCCAGCCCGTAGCCCAGGCAGCCAGTGCATCCACAACCATGGCAACACGGCTGTCTGCTTTTGGTTTGCAAACCCATGTGGTGGATATGCTGCGCATTCCTTTTGCGGATCAGCCCACACCATCGACCCCTGACGATGCCACATTGCAGCGCTTTTATGCCAACCATCCGTGGCTTTTCCGTTCACCGGAACTGCGCCACGCCCGTGTTGTCGTTCTTTCACCCTCCACAGTGGCAGACACCATCACTGTGGACGACAAAGATCTGAAGCGCGTCTATGAGGAGCAGATTACACGTTATCACGTGCCTGAAACCCGGGATGTTCAGGTTGTCACTCTCTCTGATGAAAAACAGGCACAGGCCGTAGCTGATCTTTGGTCAAAAGGGACGGACTGGAATTCTGTGCTATTGGCAGCCAAAGGCGGTGCCTCTGTTGACATGCCCGGAGCACGGCCCTCCACCATTCCATCAGAAACACTCAGCAAAGCCATTTTTGCTGCCCCGCTTTCTCAGGTGCAGGGGCCGCTTAAAACAGAAGCCGGGTGGGTTGTATTCCGCGTTAATAAGGTTATCGCACCGCAGGATACTCCTTTTGAAAAAGCCAGGCAGGATATTCTGGGGCAGTTCCGCAAAGCTCAGGCACCAGCAGTTGTCAGCGCCCGCAGCCGCCAATTGCAGGACGCCATTGCAGGTGGGGGGCTGGATGCCATTCCAAGCGACATTGGCGCAGCAGCAGCAGCCGGCACATTGGATGCTCAGGGCAATACTGCCGAGAAAGAACCAGCACCTCTTCCCGCGTCTGGCAAACTGCGCGACGCCATTGTGCAGAAAATCTTTTCTCTCCCCAAAGGCAATCAGCCCAACCTGATAGAGGGACCAGACAACAGTTGGTATGCCGTTCAGGTTGACACCATCACACCGGACTCTCCCCGGACGTTTGAACAGGCAAAAGCTGATGTTCTTGCCGCATGGCAGGCCGAAGCACGGAAACATGCCGCAGACGAACATGCCACCACGCTTTACACTGCAGCCAGGGAAAGAGGCGGAATTGTCACCGTAGCTGGTGGCGCACCCATCCAGAAGAACCTCTCCTTTTCCCGTGCGGCGCCCAATGCATCCATTCCATCTGAACTGATGGCTTACCTGCCACAGATGAAAGCCGGGCAATCCATCATGGGGGAAGATTCCTCCGGTTTTCTGGTTGCAACCGTGACAAAGGTATTCACTCCCGACCCCAAGGCCGATCCCGTTGCTTTCCAGCGTGTAAAGGATGCCCTTGGCCAGTCAGAAGGAGATGACCTCGTGGCGTCCTACGTGGATGCGCTGGCAAAACACACGCCCCCTAAAATTGATGAACGCGCTGTCAGCGCCACACTTTCCTCTCTTGGTTTTGATGGAACGGTCGAGCAATGAGCGTAACCGCACGAATTGCAGCATCTCCCTCCCGGCATGAGGTTGAGGCAAAGTGGCGTGAGGGTAAGGCTTCAGTTGTTTTTTCAGTAGAGCCAGCAGATCTGCTGACCCCGGTTTCCGCCTATATGCGTCTGGCGAATTTCAAAAACGGGACAGGGCGCTACACTCTGCTTCTGGAAAGCGTGGAGGGAGGTGTCTCCCGCGGACGCTATTCCGTCATCGCCCTCAAGCCTGATCTGGTATGGGCTTGTCACGACGGTACCGTCACACTTGACATGGCGCCCGAGGATAATGACACGTCCGCCGTCACCTGCGACAAGCCTGCATTGGAAAGCCTGAGAACTCTCATTCACGAAACCCGGCTGGAACTTCCTGACGGCCTTCCGCCCATGATCGCTGGGCTGTTCGGATATCTGGGTTACGATATGGTGCGGCAGATGGAGCGGTTACCTAACGCTCCTACTGATGATCTGGAACTCCCTGAAGCGGTCCTGATGCGCCCTGGTCTGTTTGCTGTCTTTGATACAGTAAGCGATGAACTCATTCTGGCTGCCCCCGTCCGCCCGCAAAGCGACCAGACAGCAGGAGAGGCATGGGACAACGCTCATACCCTGTTGACTGAAGCGCGCACCTGCTTGAATGGCGCGCTGCCAGTCGCTAAGGCAACTCCCCACACAGCACCTTTTGAAGCGCCGACGTCTACATTCACAAAAGCGGAGTTCTGCACCGCCGTCGAACGCATTCAGGACTATATCGCGGCAGGCGATGCTTTTCAGGTCGTGCCAAGCCAGCGCTTTTCATCACCATTTCCGCTGCCCGCACTGGCACTGTATCGGTCATTACGCCGCATCAATCCTGCGCCGTTCCTGTTTCACCTGGATTTTGGCACGTTTTCTCTCGTGGGGTCTTCGCCAGAGATCCTCGTGCGTCTGCGCGATGGTGTCATGACAGTCCGGCCTCTGGCTGGCACACGCCCACGCGGAAAAGATGCCGAAGAAGACCTACGCCTGGAACAGGATCTGCTGGCGGACCAGAAAGAACTGGCTGAGCATCTGATGCTTATAGATCTGGGCCGCAATGATGTGGGGCGTGTCTGCCTGCCAGGTTCTGTTAAAGTCACAGAACGGTTTGTGATTGAGCGTTTCAGTCACGTCATGCACATCTCGTCCAATGTGGAAGGACGTATCCAGCCTGATTTGGAAGCGCTGGATGCGCTGGTTGCCGCGTTCCCCGCCGGAACGCTGACAGGCGCACCCAAAATCCGCGCCATGGAAATTATTGATGAAATAGAACCGACGCGTCGGGCGACATATGCCGGCTGTATTGGTTATTTTGGTGCTGGTGGAGATATGGATACCTGCATTGGCCTAAGAATGGCCGTTGTCAAAGATGGTACCATGCATGTTCAGGCCGGGTGCGGTGTCGTGGCCGACAGCGTGCCAGAGGCCGAATACGAAGAAACACGCCAGAAAGCCCGAGCCGTTTTCCGCGCAGCGGAAGAGGCCGTCCGTTATGCAGCCCAAAGAAGAGACTGATATCTCCCTGCGTACCATTTGACCCGCAGGCAGCATAAGGCCATCATACCGCCATGATCCTTCTGATCGACAATTATGACAGCTTTACGTTCAACCTGGTTCACTATCTTGGTGAACTAGGAGAGCAATGTAATGTGCAGCGAAATGATGCCATCAGCGTAGAAGATGCGCTCGCGCTTCAGCCTGATGCAATCGTCCTGTCTCCCGGTCCATGCTCCCCTAATGAAGCCGGCATATGTTGTGAGTTGATCAAACAGGCCGCCAACATTGTTCCTATTTTCGGCGTGTGCCTCGGTCATCAGGCCATCGGGCAGGTATTTGGGGCAAGCGTCGTTCGGGCGCCTGTTCCCATGCACGGCAAAATAAGCCCAGTCTTTCACAATGGAACAGATGTTTTCATAGGCCTGCCCAACCCGTTTAATGCCACCCGCTACCACAGCCTGACTCTGGAACCTGCAAGCATTCCGGATTCACTGGAGGTTACAGCCTGGACTGACGACGGCATCATCATGGGTGTCCGACACAAACAATACCCTATCTCGGGTGTTCAGTTTCATCCCGAAAGCATTGCCTCTGACTGCGGGCATGATCTTTTACGCAACTTTCTGAAGCTCGCCCGGACATGGGCTACGAACAAAGCCGCTGCTTGATACATGTCAGAAACCAGTTTCTCCCGCGGAGATAACCAACAGGACGCTTTTTTCTCTGCCATTCTCATCAAGCTGAGCAACGGCTTGAAGTTGACGGCCAAGGAAGCAGAAGAAGCCTTTGGCGCAATTGTTGACGGCAGTGTTTCTGCTGAGCGTATTGCTGCTTTTCTGATGGCCCTGCGTGTGCGCGGTGAAAGCGGGGACGAGCTACTGGGGGCCGTTACTGCTCTACGTACCAGAATGTTGCCAGTACCACATGTGCCCGCAGGAACAATTGATGTCTGCGGTACGGGTGGCGACAATTACGGGACATTGAATGTTTCGACAGCAACGGCTTTTGTTCTGGCCGCATTGGGTATTCCCGTCGCAAAACACGGTAACCGGGCTGTCTCTTCCCAATCTGGCGCATCCGATGTGTTAGGCGCTTTGGGGGTTCCCCTGTCTGCGGACCCTCAATTTCTCTCCGCGCAGTTGAATGCACATCATCTTGTTTTTCTAGCGGCTCCCCACCACCACCCGGCCATGCGGCACGCAGCTCCTACTCGTAAAGCATTAGGAGTGAGGACTCTTTTCAATCTCATTGGACCATTGGTGAATCCTGCAGGCGTCAAAAATCAGCTTGTAGGTGTGTTTTCCGTTGCTTGGCTTTCGGTCATCGTTGATGTGCTGGCCCAGCTTGGCTCCGAACGGGTATGGGCTGTTTGCGGAAAACCTGCGGAAGGAGGGCAGGGGATTGATGAAGTCACGCTTGCTGGCCCAACCCAGATTGTCGCTCTTGAAAATGGACAGAAAAAATCCCTAATCCTTGAACCTGAGATGGCTGGTTTTGCTGTTACGCCCGTTACTGCCATCAAAGGAGGAAGTGCGGCAGAAAATGCCGCCGCGTTGGAAGAGCTTCTCCGTGGCGCAACGGGGCCTTACCGTGATACTGTTTTGCTGAATGCTGCCTGCGCGCTCCATGTAGCAGGGCACACGACAATTCTGCGGGGATCAGAAATTGACACCCAGGCGCTCAGGGAGTGCATTGCGGAAGTCAGTCGCCCGCTCACCGATGGCACAGCGCTAGCTGTGCTGAATGGTTTGCGTACGTCATCTTCCAAGACGCATGCTGAAAACATGACAGGATGATTATGAACGAAGTACCCAATTCGGCCGCAAATGCAGTGACAGACGCAGAAGCGTGCATCAAGGCGGAAGAACTGCCTGATGTGCTTTCCCGTATTGTCGCGCGGACAAGAGTTGAGGTTGAGCACCGTTCAACCCTTCTGCCCCTTAAGGACGTCATTGCCAAAGCGCAGGAAAGCAAAGACTCCCCACGTGGTTTTGGACGTGCCCTTAAAGAAAAAGCTGCCGATCGCACTATTGGTCTGATCGCCGAAATCAAGAAGGCGTCTCCCTCAGCTGGTATTTTGCGCGAAGAGTATGACCCCGCGCGCATTGCCGCCAGTTATGAGCAGGCTGGCGCTGCTTGCCTTTCCGTGCTGACCGAAAGCTCCTGTTTTCATGGTCAGAACGAAGATTTGCAGATTGCACGTGCGGCTTGCTCCCTTCCTGTGTTGCGCAAGGATTTCATTCTTGATCCTTGGCAGGTTTATGAGAGTCGGATGCTGGGGGCAGACTGCATCCTGCTGATCATGAGCATTCTGAAGGATGAAGAAGCACTCGCACTTGTCGATCATGCCAAAGGGCTTGATATGGACGTGCTGGTCGAGGTGCATGACGAAGAAGAACTTAACCGCGCTCTGGCGCTGGATACGTTTCTGATTGGGATAAACAACCGCAATCTCAAGACATTAGAAACCAATATTCAGACAACGTGTGACCTGGCACCCTTGGTGCCCCCAGATAGAATCATCGTTTCTGAAAGCGGCATCAAAACGCATGCGGACATCATGAAGCTGGCCGAAATCGGCGCTACCGGCTTTCTGGTTGGAGAGTCACTTTTGCGTGACGCCGATCCAGGCAAGGCAGCGCGGGCTCTTCTCGGGTTTGCCTGACGTGGTATCCACTGGCCACCTTACTCACCTGAATGAAGCAGGGCAGGCGCATATGGTGGATGTTTCCGCCAAAAATGCCACAAAACGAAAAGCCGTTGCCAGCGGCGTCGTACAGATGAAAAGCACGACGCTGGATCTCATTGTGTCAGGCACAGCCCCAAAAGGGGATGTGTTGGCCACAGCGCGTATTGCGGGCATTATGGCCGCAAAAAAGACGTCCGACATCATTCCCCTCTGTCATCCGCTGGCACTAAGCAGCGTAACCATTGATCTGGTTCCGACAGATAACAAGATTGAGATCACGGCCACTGTTGTTACAACAGGGGCAACTGGCGTAGAGATGGAGGCGTTGACAGCGGTATCTGCCGCGGCGCTGACCCTCTACGATATGTGCAAGGCCGTTGATCGGGGAATGCTTATTACCGATATCCGCCTTCTTCATAAAAGTGGCGGTCAATCCGGAGACTATCACGCCCAGTAAGTCTATCAGGAAATAAGACATTAAGATGCTTCGCAGATAAGCAGTCCGGCCTCTTGACGAAATACGACCTTGTTCAAAAGAGACCAGCCTGAAGATCTTTGAGAACACTCAAAACATAAAAGGAAGAGCCCATGGAGGCGGGTAAGACGATCGCTCAGAAAACCGGTGGGAACGGGCCGTCCCTCACGCGGGAACAATTCACGCAAGCGTTTCACGATATGCTGCTTATTCGCCGATTTGAGGAAAAAGCCGGGCAGCTTTATGGCATGGGCCTTATTGGTGGCTTCTGCCATTTATATATCGGCCAGGAAGCTGTTGTTGTCGGTATTCAGATGGCGCTCAAGGATGGTGATAAAATCATCACCTCTTATCGTGATCACGGACAGATGCTGGCGGCAGGCATGACCGCACGTGGCGTGATGGCGGAACTGACCGGGCGCGCAACAGGATATTCGCATGGCAAGGGTGGCTCCATGCACATGTTCTCCCGTGAAAAGAATTTTTACGGTGGACACGGCATTGTGGGCGCGCAGGTTGCGCTTGGAATTGGCTTGGCCTTCGCCAACAAATACCGTGGTACGGATGAGGTTTCCATTGCCTACTTTGGGGACGGCGCCGCCAATCAGGGACAGGTTTACGAAAGCTTCAACCTAGCTGCGTTACATAAGCTTCCCTGTATTTTTGTTATAGAAAACAATCTTTATGGCATGGGGACAAGTATAGAGCGCGCCTCTGCTTCCCATGAACTCTGGCGCAACGGGGAACCGTGGGGCATCCCCGGTCGGCGCGTGGACGGAATGGATATTGCCACCGTGCATGAAGCCGCAGCCGAAGCGGTCGCGCACTGCCGTGCTGGCAAAGGCCCTTACCTGCTGGAAATGATGACCTATCGTTATCGTGGTCATTCGATGTCTGACCCCGCAAAATACCGCAAGCGCGAAGAAGTGGATACGGTGCGCAAGACACGTGACCCAATTGATCACGTTCGCCAGATTTTGCTGGATGCAGGCGTGGAAGACGCGACCCTGCGGTCCATCGAAAATGATGTCAAAGCCGTTGTTAATGATTGTGCTGAATTCGCGCAGACAAGCCCAGAGCCTGACCCTGCCGAACTTTATACAGATGTTCTGCTAGAGGCTTGATCGATTATGGCTATTGAAGTTCTGATGCCGGCTCTCTCTCCCACAATGACAGAGGGCACGTTGGCCCGCTGGCTCAAAAAGGAAGGGGACGCTGTTTCCAGTGGGGATGTCCTTGCTGAAATCGAAACCGATAAGGCGACGATGGAAGTAGAAGCTGTTGATGAAGGAATTCTGGGCCGCACCTTGGTGGCCGAGGGTACGCAAGGTGTAGCCGTCAACACGCCCATCGCAATTCTTGTTGCAGAGGGAGAGGACGTTCCCGAAAATCTGCAGCAGGCGCAATCCTCGTCCTCTGCTGAAACCAGCGCGCCAGAAGAAAATACTGCTCCTGAAGCGGCCGTGGCCAAGAAAACGGTGGCCCCTGTTTCTGTCTCCCTGCCGAATGCAGAGCCTGAAAAGGACTGGGGTGAAACAGCCGAGATCACTGTTCGTGAAGCCCTGAATCAGGCGATGGCGGCTGAGCTGCGCCGTGATCCTGATGTTTTCCTGCTGGGGGAAGAAGTTGCCCAATATCAGGGCGCTTACAAGATCTCCCAGGGTCTTCTGGCTGAATTTGGTGAGAAGCGTATTATTGATATGCCCATCACCGAACATGGCTTTACCGGCATGGCGGTCGGTGCCGCATTAACCGGGCTGAAACCCATTGTCGAGTTCATGACTATGAACTTCTCAATGCAAGCTATTGATCATATTATAAATTCTGCCGCAAAAACTTTGTATATGTCAGGCGGCCAGATGGGATGCCCCATTGTTTTCCGTGGCCCCAATGGTGCTGCCGCCCGTGTGGGAGCCCAGCATTCCCAGTGTTACGGCAGTTGGTATGCTCATGTGCCGGGGTTGAAGGTGATTGCCCCGTGGTCTGCCGCCGACGCCAAAGGACTGCTGCGCGCTGCCATCAGAGATCCCAACCCAGTTGTTTTTCTGGAAAATGAAATTCTTTACGGACGCAAGTTTGAGTGTCCGACAGATGAAGATTTCATTCTGCCCATAGGCAAGGCAAAAATTGAACGCGTGGGCACGGATGTGACCATCGTGGCCTTCTCCATCATGGTCGGTACGGCACTGCAGGCAGCCGAGCAATTGGCTGAACAGGGCATTCAGGCTGAGGTCATCAATCTACGGACCCTTCGCCCGCTTGATACAGCAACGATTGTTGAGAGCGTGAAGAAAACCAGCCGTCTGGTCACCGTGGAAGAAGGCTGGCCTTTCGCTGGAATTGGAGCCGAGGTGGCCATGCAGATTATTGAGCACGCTTTTGACTGGCTTGATGCGCCACCTGTGCGCATAGCTGGCGAAGACGTTCCCATGCCGTTTGCCGCCAATCTGGAAAAGCTTGCGCTTCCGCAGCCCCAGCACATCATTGATGCCGTTAAGGGCTTGGTCTGAGGAAAACACAATGGCTATTGAAGTTCTGATGCCGGCTCTCTCTCCGACAATGACAGAGGGCACATTGGCCCGCTGGCTCAAGAAGGAAGGGGATACTGTTTCCAGCGGGGATGTTCTTGCGGAAATCGAAACCGACAAGGCGACGATGGAAGTGGAGGCCGTGGACGAAGGGATTCTGGGAAAAATCCTGATTTCAGAAGGCACACAAGGCGTGCCGGTCAACGCTCCTATCGCTATTCTGGTGGAAGAAGGGGAGGCAGTGCCCGAGATTGCTGCCGTTCCTCAGAAAGATGCTCCTCCGCCTTCAAAAACGGATGCAGCTGCTCCGGCGGAAACGGCTCCCAAAGTAGCAACACCGTCCGTTCAGAAGTCGCCCGTGACCTCCCCAGCCGCATCTGCCGCCCACAAGGTTTTTGCATCGCCTCTGGCGAAACGGATCGCCAAAGAGAAGGGGCTCGATCTCACCCAGATAAAAGGCACTGGCCCCAATGGCCGCATCGTGCGTCGGGATGTGGAAAACGCTTCGGCAAAGCCGCTCTCCGCGTCCTCCTCTGCAACGGCACCAGCTATCGCTGCGGCTGGTGGCAGCACAAGCGTGCCGCACTCCACGATGCGCAAGGTCATTGCCCGGCGCCTCAGTGAAGCCAAAAGCACCATTCCGCACTTCTATGTGTCGGTTGATATTGAACTGGATGCGCTTATGGCCCTGCGCGCCCAGCTAAATGCGACCTCGCCAGAAGAAGGGCCTGATTCATTCAAGCTTTCTGTGAATGATATGTTGGTCAAGGCCGCGGCCGTTGCTCTCAAACGCATCCCGACAGTGAATGCATCCTTCACTGAAGACGCGATGATCCTGCATGATGACGTGGACATTTCCATCGCCGTCTCCATTCCTGACGGGTTGATCACACCCATTGTCCGGCAGGCAGACAAGAAGAGCCTGAAACAGATCAGTCAGGAAACCAAGGATCTGGTGAAGCGGGCAAGGGCAGGGAAGCTGAAGCCGGAAGAGTTCCAGGGTGGAACGTTCTCCATCTCCAATATGGGGATGTATGGCGTGAAAGACTTCTCGGCCATCATTAACCCACCGCAGGCTGCCATTCTGGCCATTGCCGCAGGCCGCAAACAGCCCGTGGTAAAGGGAAGTGAACTGGCTATTGCGACAGTCATGACCGTCACACTCTCGGTTGATCATCGGGTAGTAGATGGCTCCGTGGCAGCTGAATGGCTTTCCGCTTTCCGGTCAGTGGTGGAATCTCCCCTGACACTGGTCATTTGATACAAGGGGACGATCATGAGCCAAACCGATTTTGATATTCTCGTTGTTGGCGGTGGCCCCGGCGGCTATGTGGCGGCGCTTCGTGCCTCTCAGCTTGGGCTCTCTGTGGCAGTGGTTGAAGCACAGCATTTGGGGGGAATTTGCCTGAACTGGGGGTGTATCCCCACCAAGGCACTTCTCCGAGCTTCTGAAATCAACCATCTTCTGCATGACCTTGGCCCTTATGGGTTCAAGGCTGATAATATCAGCTTTGACTTTGCCAAGGTCGTGGCGCGTTCCCGGGCTGTCTCCAAGCAGCTTTCCTCTGGCGTAGCGCATCTGCTCAAAAAAGCAAAAGTGCCCGTGTTCGATGGGTTCGGCAAGCTGGATGGCGTAACCAAAGAGGGTAAACGCAAGCTCCTTGTAACCAAGGAGAAGGCTGCTCCTGTCAACCTGACCGCAAAACACGTCATTCTGGCTACAGGTGCCCGCGCGCGCGTTCTTCCTGGTATTGAACCTGATGGCAAGCTAATCTGGTCCTATCGGGAAGCTCTTGTGCCCGATGCCATGCCTGGCAAACTCTTGGTAATCGGGTCCGGTGCCATCGGCACGGAATTTGCCTCTTTCTACCGGAATATGGGCGCGGACGTCACGCTGGTTGAAGTCGCCCCCCGTATTCTGCCAGTTGAAGATGAAGAGATTAGCGCGCTGGCCCAGAAAGCGTTTGAAAAACAGGGCATGAAAGTGCTGACAAACGCTAAAATTGGAGCTCTCAAGAAATCGGAAAAGGATGTCACAGTTCCGGTGGAAGTTAACGGTAAAACCGAAAACTTCACCGTTGACCGGGTTATTTCTGCCGTCGGCATCGTTGGCAATGTCGAAAATCTTGGCCTCGAAGGCACCAAGATCAAGGTAGACCGGACCCATGTGGTAACGGACGCTTTTTGCCGCACGGGTGAACCTGGTGTCTATGCTATTGGAGATCTGGCCGGTGCCCCATGGCTTGCGCACAAAGCCAGCCATGAAGCTGTGATGTGCGTGGAGGCTATTGCCGGAAAAACCGTCCATCCCATTGATATTACAAAAATTCCGGGCTGTACGTATTGCCGGCCACAGGTAGCGTCGGTTGGTTACACGGAAGCGCGCGCCAAAGAGGCAGGTTATAAAGTGCGGGTGGGTAAATTCCCGCTGATTGCCAACGGCAAAGCGCTGGCCATGGGAGAAACTGAAGGGTTCATTAAAACGGTCTTTGATGAAAAAACCGGTGAACTCCTTGGGGCCCATATGATCGGCGCGGAAGTGACGGAAATGATTCAGGGCTATGTTATTGCCCGCACCGGAGAGCTGACAGAAGCTGAACTGGCAGAAACCATCTTCCCACATCCGACCATTTCTGAATCGATGCATGAAGCAGTTCTGGCAGCATATGGTGGAGCGCTGCATTTCTAGACAACAAAGAGTGACTTGCTCTCTCATCTCGTGGGTGTGATGGCACGATAAGCAGAGTTGGAATGTTCTTGCCTTGACGCTAGGGCAAGGGCGTTCCAGTTCTGATATAATGTTAGGGTGTTAGCGGGTAATATCATGTCTACACGTGTGTTGATTGATCATCGGAAAGGGGGAGCCAGCAAAACCCGGCACCCCGAAAAAGCACACCGGCCCGATAACCCTATTGCCCGCAAGCCGGAATGGATCCGCGTCAAGGCACCGTCTCATCCAGTATATCATGAGACGCGGAAGCTGATGCGGGACAATCGGCTTGTCACGGTATGTGAGGAAGCAGCCTGCCCGAACATTGGGGAATGCTGGTCACAACGCCACGCTACCATGATGATCATGGGGGAGATCTGCACGCGGGCCTGCTCATTCTGCAATGTCGCCACGGGTCTGCCCAATGCTCTGGATGCCGATGAACCAGAACGGGTTGCTGAAGCCGTTGCCAAACTCGGCCTCCGTCATGTGGTCATCACCTCAGTGGATAGAGATGATCTGGCAGATGGCGGCGCACACCATTTTGCCCGTGTCATCAACGCGATCCGTTCTGTTTCTCCTGAAACGACAATTGAAATTCTGACGCCTGATTTTTTACGAAAAAACAACGCACTGGAAGTTGTTGTTGAAGCACGTCCGGATGTCTTCAACCACAATCTGGAAACTGTACCACGGCTTTATCCCACCATCCGGCCGGGGGCACGTTATTACCAGTCCCTGCGCTTGCTGGACCGCGTGAAACAGCTTGATCCCTCCATTTTCACCAAATCCGGCCTGATGCTCGGGCTGGGGGAAGAGAAAATGGAGCTCGCGCAAGTCATGGATGATTTGCGTATTGCGGATGTGGATTTTATTACCATGGGCCAGTATCTCCAACCTACGGTCAAACACGCGGCGGTCGCCCGGTTTGTTACCCCGGCAGAGTTTGAGGAGTATGGTACCATGGCGCGTGTAAAAGGGTTTCTTCAGGTGAGTTCCAGTCCGCTCACACGCTCTTCCTATCATGCTGATGCAGACTTTGCAGAACTGCGGGCAGCACGGTCTGCACGACTGAAAGGGAGCGTCTGATGCCTAAACACGCAGAAAAGCGTGTTCTCGCGTATCGTCCTGAACAGATTTTTGATCTTGTCGCCGATGTGGGGCGTTATCCGGAATTTCTGCCATGGTGTGTCGCGGCCCGTGTCCGGTCCCGCACTGCCACTCAACTCGTCGCGGATTTGACGGTTGGATTTGGGCCGTTTCGGGAAAGTTTCACCTCTCGCGTTACGCTGGATAGACCCACCTATATTACCGTCCAGTACGAACGCGGCCCTTTTCGTTACCTTAAAAACATCTGGAAATTCACGCCGGACGAAAAAGGGTGTCTGGTTGAATTTTTTGTCGATTTTGAATTTCGCTCCAAAATTCTTCAGGCTGCCATTGGCGTGGTTTTTGGTGAAGCCGTGCGCCTGATGGTGTCAGCGTTTCTCCGGCGCGCCAAAGATGTCTATGGGCCACCACTGAGCGCATCGCCCGCTGTACGCGAAGAAAGATCTGTTACTTAACAGAAAACTGTTTTTTGCCGGTTACATTTTGCCAGATGCTACGTTGTTGTTGAAAGAACGAAAGTTCGATACATTACAAAAATGTTGGAAAACGGCTTTCTAACCTGAAAAGCATTTCAACATCTGGGATAAGGACAAACCGATATGAAGAAACTCTTTGCCGTTGCTGCACTCGCCTCTGCCACAGTGGTCGCTCATCCGGTTTTTGCAGCTCCTCACCATGGCCACAAATATGAGCATGCACATAAAGGTGCCAAGGCGGACAACGGAAGCGCATCCACAGATGATCTGAACAGCAAAAGTCTGGCAGCAGCTCAGAGCGGGCAAGCAGCTCCGACAAATGGAGTGGCCCCTGCACCCGGCACCCTCCCGGAAGCACCGACCGTGAAGACTCCTGATGTCACCGCACCGGTTCCGGCAGCCGGAACCGGCGTTACGGTTCCACCAGCACCGTCTGCACCGACCATGCCGTCCACCACAGAGCCTTCCAATGCTCCTACAGGCGGCCAGTAATCCTGCTCATTGCATTGAAAATTTAATGCTTATTTGACTTGCGAAAACCTCCGAAAGATAACTTTTCGGGGGTTTTTCTTATTCTGTTTCCAGCCGTTTTGCTGCAAGCTCTAAGGCATGCAAGGCTGCGAGAGTCCTTATTTGAGTGCGGTCTCCAGCAAAATTCTGCGCATCTGAAATTGTTGCTCCATTCCGAACGGCTGTAGCAAACCAGACCAAGCCAACAGGTTTGGCCTCAGATCCGCCAGAAGGCCCCGCAATACCCGAAACAGAGACAGCAAGCGTTGCATCAGGAGACATATGCAACGCACCCTCTGCCATCTCTTCAACAGTTTCTGCGCTGACAGCACCAAACTGTAACAGGGTAGCGTCCCTTACTCCCAGAACAACCTGCTTCATGCGGTTGGAGTAAGTAACAAAGCCTCCTTCAGTCACATCAGATGATCCGGCATGATGTGTAAGGGCTGCCGCCACTAAACCACCTGTGCAACTTTCTGCCGTTACAATTTTTGCGTGATAATGCCGCAACATATTCAACATGGCAGAAGACTGTACCAGCAGCTTTTCCTGCAAGGCAGACGTAACAAGAAGGTGGACGTTATGCATGGCATTTATCCTTTGGCTGGCTTCAACGCCCGCCCAAGCCACCTGAACGTTTTGATACATCCGGCAGCCATAATCCCCGCCACAATATCATCCCCCATAATGCCGAGTGCATCATGACGCCGGTCCAGCACACCAACAGGGCCAGGTTTCCTGATATCGAACAACCGGAAAAGCGCAAACGCAACCAAAGACCAGATGAAAGGGTTTTCCTGGCTTGAGGTGTCTTCTGTGGGGTTAGAGGCTGTGCAAGCCAGAAGGCTGATCCACATACCGGCAACTTCATCAATCACGATCCAGCCATGGTCTTCACCATCACCAGCCTGATCCGCCGCCCACCAACCGGCAACACTGGCCACTACAGCCCCCGTTGCCAAAACACGTTTACGCCGCATGAATGGCAACGCCACCAACAACGCAGCAAGGGATCCGACAGTTCCTGGCGCTTTTGGTGACAGTCCACAGCCGCCAAAGGTGGCAATCACACGCGAAATTTTCATGTCTTTTGTCCCAGAGCCGCATAAACGGTCATGTTTTCCCACACACGCTCCACGTAATTCCGTGTTTCAGAAAAGGGAATGCTCTCTATCCAGTCGATCATATCCACTTGCGAAGCACCAGTACGGCCCGGATCTCCTGCGGTTGAAAGCCACCGCGCAAGCCGGGTAGGGCCGCCATTGTAAGCGGCCGCGATGTAAGGAACCACGCCACCAAACCGATCCTGAAGGTGTGTCAGATAGGCAATCCCCAGTCGCATATTATTATCAGGATCATGCAGGCCTGTTGCCGTGGCGGCTGAAGAGGAAAGTCCTGCGGCGTGGACCATGTCGCCAGCGGTAGAAGGTTTGAGTTGCATCAAGCCAATGGCATTTGACGAACTGATGGCGTCAGAATTGAAATTGCTCTCCTGACGCATGAGCCCCAACACCAGTCCCGGCGGAAGGGAACTGGGCGGTGGCGTGTAGGGCTGCGGCCATCCTGACTGCAAAAGAAAAATCCCATCTCGTCCAACATCCCGCGCAACGGCCACCGAAATATCAGGCAGGTTAAGTTGAAGTGCCAGGCTGGAAAGCGCCATCTTGTCCGGCAGCGTGACAAGCTGCTGCCTGAGCAATGTCAGAAAATCTCTCGCATGGGGTCGATCTCCCCATGAGACAAGGATTTGCGCAGCCTGAGCCAGATCACTCCCGGAAAGACGAACGGATTCCGCCGTCGCCACTGAGGGATCATGACTTGCCTTCAAACGACGGACCACCTCATCGGGAATCTCTGTCGGTGCAAGAAGCGTCGCTTTGTTACCAACCAGTTCTGCTGCCGCCATCTGACCATAAAATGTGCCGGGATAAGACGCTGCCTGCAAGAAATCAGCCCGTGCCGTAGCTTCATCATGCGCAGCAAGGTGGGCACGCCCCAGCCAGTAAAGCCCACGGCTTTTGGTAATAAGGGAAGAAGAAGCCGCAAGCTGCCGGAAAAAGGGCTCTGCCGCGGCAGGAGTATTCTGTTTTTGCAAAGCAATCCAGCCGCTTAGAAAAGCTGCGTCCAGATGGTTCGTGCCGTTGGCTACTGCATCATTGGCCAGAAAAAAAGCCTGCTCGTTCTGTCCGCTTAACAGAAACTCTCTGGCCAACGCATCACGCTCCCGCCAGAATACCGCCTGATGGGTTGTTGCTTCGGCTTGCAGGCCTTTGCTTTTCCACAAAGCAAGAGCGTCGTCATACCGTTTCTGAAGGCGTAGCCAGCGGGCATAATCAATCACAAGAAACGGATTAGCCGCATCGGCAGAATTTAATCCGGCAAGTGTGCCTTCCGCAGCAACATCTCCCCCATGCAAGGCCAGTCGAGCTTGCGCCAGAGGCTGACGCGCACTGCTTAGATACGGTATCGTCTGGCGTGCGGCAGATAGCAGGCCTGCTTTTTCCTCCCGATCAAAACGCAACCAGGATGCCTCAGGCGTAATAGCCTGAGAGAAGGATGTGGTTAAAGCGTTTGCGCCTTTGGGCGTATCATTCCCGTTCATCCACGCCTGCCGGGCTTCTGCGACGAGTTTTTGGGAAAGTGTAGGCTGTGACGACCCTACCTGCCCCTGACATTGAGCAAGGGCAGGCCCATAAGTAAGAGGCTGCTCCGCGCAGAGTCGGGCCAAAACTGCGGGATCACGCTCTTCGGCCAAAGCCTGCTGCATACGCAGCTTCAGCAATTGCCATCGGGGCCACACCGGTCGCGTATTCAGAAAGTCAGCATATTCCTGCGCGCTGCCATGGGATGAACCGACAAGGCTGAGCCAGACAGTCAAACGACTGGCGACTGGGTCAACCGGCACGTTACCAGCGGCCGCCTGCTGAGGAGAAGGCCATGCAGGCTGAGCGGGGAAGGAAGGGGGCTGATCAGTCTGCGCCGAGCATCCGCTAAGGAGCAGAGCAACCAAAGGCAGAGCGACGCAGATACGCGGCGAAGAAGAAAAAAAGACCATGCCGGAAAGATGAGTCATCCCGGCGTGGCTGGCAAGCCGTTCTGTTACCTGATGTGCGGTCAAACACATCAAGCATACATGTCAGTGGGGAATATGCCCCCAGACTTCGCCACCACCTTTCACAATAAGCTCAATGGCAACGCCCAGCACTATCAGCAGCCCCACCCAGGAAATCCATTTGTACCGGTCCAGCAGGCGGGCGATATAAGAAGCCGCAATACCCATCAGCAGCACAGAGAGAACCAGCCCCATAACAAGAATGCCCGGATGCTCGGCTGCTGCGCCTGCAACGGCAAGCACGTTATCCAGACTCATGGAAAGATCTGCTATCAGAATACGGAAGATCGCTTTGCCCAGACTGCCCGGGGCTGGAGCAGTTCCGTTCTGGGTATGAGTTTGGTCGGATTTCATTTCGCGGTACATGCGCCAGCAGACCCAGAGCAGCAGAAAGCCACCGGCCAGCGTCAGCCCCACTATGGCCAGAAGTTTAACCGCCACCAACGCCATAAGAATGCGAATAAGCGCCGCGGCCCCAATACCTGCAAAAATAGCCTTCTTTCGGTCGTCTGGCGCGAGGGAGCGGACAACCAGACCGATAACAACCGCATTATCGCCAGCCAGTGTCACGTCAATCAACACAACCTGCAAAAAGGCGATCACTGCTTTCAGGCTGAAAGCATCAAGAAAACCGTGCACAGAAACTCCGATTCGTCTGAGTAAGGGCTGATAAACACCACCCTGCGGCCTGAAACTCCTTAAAGCGTCCCCTCGAGTCAAAGTTTTATTCATTACGGGAAGACGGGACGACCGAAATCGGTTAGAGAAGCGCGCATTATCCCGTTCTCAGGAGGAACACCGCGTTATGGTGCCGCGCTACACCCGCCCTGTCATGGCCGCTATCTGGTCACCTGAAAATCGCTACCGTATCTGGTTTGAGATTGAAGCACTGGCCTGTGAAGCCATGGCGGAATACGGCGCTGTTCCGAAGGAAGCCGCAAAAGTGGTGCGCGAGAAAGGCGATGCGGCCCTCGCTGCCTTCTCTGATGCCGATCTGGCCCGCATTGATGAGATTGAAGCCGAAACCCGGCACGATGTGATTGCCTTCCTGACATGGCTTGCTGAAAAAGTTGGTCCGGAAAGCCGCTTCGTGCATCTGGGCATGACATCTTCGGACGTGCTGGATACCTGTCTGGCAGTTCAGCTTGTTCAGGCCACAGACTTGCTCCTGAAGGATCTGGATGACGTTCTGGCCGCGCTGAAAGCACGGGCGTTCGAACATAAATACACTCTGACCATCGGTCGCAGCCATGGCATCCACGCTGAACCCACATCCTTCGGGCTCAAGCTGGCAGGGCATTATGCCGAATTCGTACGCAACAAAGCTCGCCTTGAAAGCGCCCGTGCGGAAATTGCAACCTGCGCCATTTCCGGTGCTGTTGGCACTTATGCCCACCTGGACCCACGCGTTGAAAGCTATGTTGCCGAACGCCTTGGTCTGAAACCAGAACCTGTTTCCACCCAGGTTATTCCGCGTGACCGCCACGCTGCCTATTTCTGCACTCTGGCCGTGATCGCCAGCGGCATTGAACGCCTGGCAACAGAGGTCAGACATTTACAGCGCTCAGAAGTACGCGAGGCGGAAGAATTCTTCCATCCGGGGCAGAAAGGCTCTTCTGCCATGCCGCACAAGCGGAATCCTGTCCTGACCGAAAACCTGACGGGGCTGGCTCGCCTTGTCCGGTCTGCCGCCATCCCGGCACTTGAAAACGTGGCGCTATGGCATGAACGCGACATCAGTCACTCATCGGTTGAGCGGAACATCTGTCCGGATGCCACCATTGGGCTGGACTTTGCGCTGGCCCGCCTTTCTGGTCTGATCAGTAAACTGTTGATTTACCCAGACCGCATGGCTGCCAATATCGAGAGCCTTGGTGGCGTTGTGCACTCTGGTGAAGTGTTGCTGGCACTGGCCCGTGCAGGCCTCTCTCGGGAGGACGCATATCGCATCGTGCAACGTAATGCCATGGCGACCTGGACCAAGCTCGGGACACCAGAATGCCGGACATTCCGCGAAAATCTGGATGCCGACCCTGAAATTTCCGGTCGGATTGCACCAGATGTACTGGATGCCGCAATGGATAGTCGTCAGCACCTCAAAGCGATCGATGCCCTTTATGAAAAAGTGTTCGGTGAGCCGGGACCCGCTCAGTAAGGCAGGATGCGTAACTATATCTTCAATTTCCGAAGCCTGCTATGACGGCGTCTGAACAGGGAAGGGCATGGATCAGCCCTTCCGCCAGACCGGTTATCAGGGATCGGTTTCTAGTGACATACAGGTAAGGATGACCATGGCCCGTCGCCGCCAGCTTTACGAAGGTAAAGCCAAAATCCTTTTTGAAGGGCCCGAGCCCGGTACCGTTGTGCAGTATTTCAAGGATGACGCCACTGCCGGCAACGGGGCCAAAAGTGGAATCATTACCGGGAAAGGCGTGCTCAACAACCGTATCAGCGAACATCTGATGCTTCGGTTGCAGGAAATTGGTATTCCCACACACTTCATCCGTCGCATCAACATGCGCGAACAATTGGTGAAGGAAGTTGAGATCATTCCTCTGGAAGTGGTTGTTCGCAATATCGCAGCAGGCAGCATAGCGAAGCGGTTTGGTATTGAGGAAGGCACACGTCTGCCGCGTAGCATCATAGAATTCTATTTCAAGAATGATGCCCTGGGCGACCCTATGGCGTCAGAAGATCACATTATCGCCTTTGGATGGGCGGCTCCGCATGAGCTGGAAGAAATGACCGGCATGGCGATGCGGGTGAATGACTTCCTGTGCGGTTTGTTCAATGGGATCGGCATTCAGCTTGTGGACTTCAAACTTGAGTTTGGACGCCACTGGGAAGGCGATGACATGAGCATTGTGCTGGCAGATGAAATTTCGCCCGACAATTGCCGCCTATGGGATATCCAGACCAGCGAGAAACTCGACAAAGACCGTTTCCGTCGTGACCTCGGCAGCGTTAAGGAAGCTTATCAGGAAGTTGCCCGCCGTCTGGGTATTCTGCCCGAAGCTGGCAATAACGGTGATCTGAAGGGCACGGAGACACTGCAATAATCATGCCGACAGGAACAGGGGCTCTATCAATGAAAGTGCGTGTAACCGTCATGCTGAAGGAAGGTGTGCTGGACCCTCAGGGAAAAGCCATCAGCCATGCCTTGCAGACACTTGGCTTTCCCGGCGTGACAGACGTTCACGTAGGCAAGATTATTGATCTGGATGTGGCTGGCACAGATCGCGCCGCCGTCCAGAAACAGGCGGAAGACATGGCACGTGGCCTGCTGGCCAATCTGGTTATTGAAGATTTCACGGTGGAGGTGCTTGGATGAAACGCCTTGTTCTGATTGCACTTGCCGGGGCCTGTCTCGCTCCTGTTACAGGAAACGCCCAGCGTATTTCCCCCATGCAGGCTGGCAAGTTTGCCCGCGTGTGCGCCAAACCCGCTGGTGCCAGTGTGTGCGATGCCTACATCACAGGCATGGCAGACGCTGGCGCTCTCTCCAAGATCAATGACCGCAATGAAGGAGATGCCTCGGCTCCGGCAGGATTCTGTATCCCTTCCTCAGAAAACGCGGCTTCCATGCGGTCCAAGGTTATGGGCTGGCTGAAAGCTCATTCTGACAGCCTGTCCAAGCCTGTGGGGGAAAGTGTCTTCCGCGCCCTGCATGACTCCTATCCGTGTAGCGTAAAAAAATGAAATCTGCGATTGTCGTTTTTCCCGGCACCAACCGTGAGCGCGATATGGCAATCGCGCTCAAGCGTGTAACCGGCAAAGCCCCCACTATGCTGTGGCATCGGGATACCGTACTGCCTGATGTTGATCTGGTGGTTCTACCCGGTGGCTTCAGCTACGGTGATTACCTGCGCTGCGGGGCCATGGCCGCGCATTCCCCCATCATGGCTGAAATCCGGGCCTTCGCTGAAAAGGGCGGGCACATTCTAGGCGTCTGCAATGGTTTTCAGATTCTAACGGAAACGGGCCTGCTTCCCGGTGCTTTGCTGCGCAACGCCAATTTGCGTTTCCTGTCTCAGGACTGCCATCTTCGCGTTGAACGTGCCGATACACCCTTCACCCACAAGTGGGAAAAGGGGGATGTTTTCCGCACGCCTCTGGCGCATGGTGATGGAAACTACACCGCTGACAGCCAGACGCTGGAACGTCTGGAAGGTGGAGGGCTAGTTGCATTCCGGTATGCCGGAGCCAATGGTTCGGTACAAGCCAATGATACTGAAACCAACCCGAATGGTAGCGTGAACAGCATTGCCGGTATCCTGAGCACGAATACACGCATCTGCGGCATGATGCCTCATCCGGAAGACCTTGTTGATCCCCTTATGGGTGGAGAAGATGGTCTGCCGCTGTTTGAAGGTCTGGTGGAGGCTTTTGTCCGGTGAAAAAGACCGTCGATCTTTCTCTGGCTCAGGAATTTGGGCTGACACCTGAAGAATATGACCGTGTTCTCAAGATTATGGGCCGCACGCCCAGCCTGACAGAACTGGGCGTGTTCTCCGTTATGTGGTCCGAACACTGCTCTTACAAATCATCACGTAAGTGGCTCCGGACCCTGCCGACAACGGCCCCTTGGGTTATCCATGGCCCGGGTGAAAACGCTGGTGTGGTCGATATTGGAGAAGGCTATGCTGCCATCTTCAAAATGGAAAGCCACAACCATCCCTCTTTCATTGAACCTTATCAGGGGGCCGCAACGGGGGTTGGGGGCATTCTGCGAGATGTCTTCACCATGGGGGCGCGTCCAGTCGCCAACCTGAACGCACTGCGCTTTGGTAGTCCTGAAACACCCAGAACCCGCCAGATCATTGATGGTGTGGTACGGGGTATTGGCGGATACGGTAACTGCGTGGGTGTCCCGACTGTAGGGGGGGAAATCAACTTTCATCCCGCCTATGATGGCAACCCGCTTGTAAACGCCATGACCGTGGGCATTGCCCGCAAGGATCGCATTTTCCTCTCTGCTGCAGCAGGTGTTGGAAATCCGGTTGTGTATGTCGGCTCCCGCACCGGACGAGACGGCATTCATGGCGCCACCATGTCTTCCGCAGAATTTGATGAAAATGCGCTCGCCAAACGCCCCACAGTGCAGGTGGGTGATCCTTTCATTGAAAAGCTGCTGATTGAAGCCTGTCTGGAACTGATGGCGACTGACGCCATTGTGGCCATTCAGGACATGGGCGCGGCAGGGCTGACGTCTTCTTCCGTCGAAATGGCAGGAAAGGGCGGTGTCGGCATTGAACTGGACCTTGATGCCGTACCTCAGCGTGAACCGGGCATGACAGCCTATGAAATGATGCTGTCTGAAAGCCAGGAACGCATGCTGATTGTCCTGCGTCCTGACCGCACGGAAATTGCGCGCAAAATCTTTGAAAAATGGGAACTGGATTTTGCCGTCATCGGTCATTTGACTGATACCGGCCATATTGTCGTCAAGCATAAAGGTGCGGTGGAAGCTGACATTCCGCTTGATCCATTGGCCGAGCAAGCGCCGATCTATGATCGCCCAGCCACGACACCCATAGCACCGGCTCCTCTTGAAGGCGTTCATGCGCCGCTCTCTCTGGATGCCATGCTGCTACGGCTGGTCGGCTCACCTGATCTCGCTTCGCGTGCGTGGATATGGAACCAGTATGACAGCACCGTTGGGGGACAAACGGTCCGCCGCCCCGGCGCCGCTGATGCAGCTATTGTCAAGATAGAAGACACCTCACTCGGGCTCGCACTGACAACAGACTGCACGCCCCGGTATTGTCAGGCTGATCCCAAAACGGGTGGTGCACAGGCTGTAGCAGAAGCGTGGCGCAACATTACTGCTACCGGTGCTCGTCCTCTGGCAGTCACGGACAACCTGAATTTTGGCAATCCGGAAAAACCGGAAATCATGGGCCAGTTTGTTGCGGCTATCGAAGGAATGGGGGAGGCCTGTCGGGCACTTGATTTCCCGGTCGTCAGCGGCAACGTCTCCCTTTATAATGAGACCCGTCAGCCTGATGGCTCAACCATGTCCATTCTGCCAACGCCGGCAATCGGAGCTCTGGGCGTGCTGGAGGATGTCTCCAAGGCCATTGGCCTAGGCATGACAGACGGAGCCGCAGTGGTTCTGGTAGGAGAAACACGGGGCGAACTGGGGCAATCCATTTGGCTGCGTGAAATTCTGGGCCGCGAGGAAGGACCACCTCCTCGGGTCGATCTGGCGGCAGAAAAACGTAACGGCGATTTCGTCCGTGCGGAAATTCTGAATGGCACGATCTCAGCCTGTCATGACCTTGCTGATGGCGGCATTCTGGTTGGCGTAGCTGAAATGGTTATGGCCAGCTGCATAGGGTGTGAACTGGAAAGCCCTGACTCAGGCATCCGACCTGAAGCCTTCTGGTTTGGTGAAGATCAGGCGCGTTATCTGGTTTGTGTTAGTGACGCCGAAGATTTCTGCGCCCGAGCTGAAAAAGCTGGCGTGCCAGCCAGGCTGATCGGTCGGGCAGCTGGAAGTGATTTGATTTTACCAAGTGGCGTCACAATATCTGCTGCTCGCCTTGCCGTTGCGCATGAAGCCTTTTTTCCGGCTCTGATGGAACGCTGAAGAGACTGCTTAGGAGTGTTACCAATGGCAATGTCTGCCACAGAACTTGAAACTTACATCCGTCAGGCTTTTCCGGATGCTCAGATCAAGATTGATGATCTGGCAGGAGACGGTGATCACTATGCCTGCTCCGTTATCAGTGAAGCGTTCAAGGGGCTCTCCCGCGTAAAGCAGCACCAACTTGTCTATCAGGCGTTGCAAGGTCACATGGGGGGCAAACTGCATGCGCTGGCCCTTCAGACCTCTGCCCCCTGACACAACGGCATCTTTTTTCTCATCCAAGGACGTTAATCATGTCTGAAACAGTCAAACAGCATATTCAGAACGAAATCGACACCAACCCGGTCGTACTGTTCATGAAAGGGGACGCCGATTTCCCGCAGTGCGGGTTCTCTGCGCGTGTTGTACAGATCCTTTCTCACCTGGGTGTGCCCTTCAAGGCCATCAATGTGCTGGCTGACCCGGCCATTCGTCAGGGCATCAAGGATTTCTCCAACTGGCCGACCATCCCCCAGCTTTATGTCAAAGGGGAGTTTATCGGCGGGTGCGATATCGTTATGGAAATGTTCCAGTCTGGTGAGCTTCAGGCTCTCCTCAAGGAAAAAAATATCGCCTGTAACGCTGAATCCTGATTTTTAAGTTGTCAGCTCTTTGGGTAGCTGTGTAGTCTGCCCAAGAGCTTGATGAGGTGAGGAAGCTTTTTTGATGATGCGTCTTCCGTTTGTGCGTTGTGCCTTTGCGTTTGTTGGCCTGAGTGCTGGCTTTGCTGCTGTCAGTTCTTCTGCACATGCAGAACGTATTATTTCAGATCTTGAAGCAAGCAAGCTGACTTTTGCGTCCCTGACAGCCCCGCCGCCTGTGGTTCACGTGCGCCGTTCGAGCCACACTGTACATCAGGTTGCCAGCAACCATCACGCTTCCAGCCACAACATGGTTCGTCTGGTATCCTATCATCCCAAACATGCTGCTGCGCACGCTGCTCGTCGGCATCGCACCTGAAACAGTCATCAAGAAGTCTTTTCTCTTTTATGACGCATAAAAAAGAAAAGACTTCCTTACGATATTCTATTCTAAAACGCGCATAAGGCAGATTGCTTCTACATCTGCCGGATAATATCTTTTATCCAGACTACCTCATTTTTCTCGTCCACGGTAATGAGGTCAAATCTCAATTCCTCATAATGCCATTCCGGATGATAAGCGAGCAGGCATTCTGCCGCGCGAAACAGTCTTCTCTGTTGAGCCGGAAGAAGACATTCGGCTGCGTCTCTCTGTGTTTTACGTTTCTTTACTTCCACAAAACAGATCATCGTCCCCTTGCGCATGACGATATCTATTTCACCACGTGGCGTTTTTGCTCTTTGCCCTAAAATGATCCATCCTTGCTGAATACAAAAGGCCTTGACAGTTTCTTCAGCAGAAAGACCATCATTATAAGCCACATAGCCCCGCACCTTGCGAACAGATGAAGCCTGCCCCTGTTGTGGGGGCTTTTTGTAAGTTACTGTGCGCACCGCATCATCCTTTGCAAGGATTTACCCCAGATCATGCCGTTTGATATTCTGCCGCATTTACCTTTGCTGACAGTAACAGTCATACGTTTTGTTCTGGTTACCTCGGTTTCCCTCCATATTCTGCTTACAAAACGGAATACATCTTCTGCAATAGGCTGGATTGGCACCTGTGTCATGATGCCTGCGCTCGGTACTATTTTATACCTCATGTTCGGTATCAACCGCGTGCGCAGACTGGCTAAAAAACTGGTAAGCGGCCGCTCTACCCATCGCTTTCAGGCCATTCAGAACTCGTCATGGAATAGGGAACTGGACGGGCAGTTTGCACCTCTGGCGCTCATGGTGAGCAAACTGACCAGCCGCCCGCTTGTGGGTGGAAATTGCATTTCCTGCCTGCATGATGGAGATGGCGCTTACCCGCACATGCTTGCTGCCATTGATAGCGCAGAAAAAAGCATCTTACTCTGCTCATATATTTTTCGAAACGATACAATTGGTGGCCAATTTATTGAAAAACTGGCTGCTGCTCAAAAACGCGGCGTGCAGGTACGCGTCCTCGTAGATGGGATTGGAAGTGGCTATTTTATTTCAGGGGTTTATCGCCACCTGAAAAAATTGGGCATACCCTGTGCACGGTTCATGCACTCCATGCTGCCTTGGCGCATGCCGTTTCTCAACCTGCGCAACCATCGTAAAATTCTGGTTGTGGACTGTAAAATCGGGTTCATGGGCGGTTTGAATATTGCCGATGAAAACCTCATTCTACGAAAACCTAAAAATCCCGTTTCCGACACTCACTTCAAGCTTGAAGGACCAGTTGTCCGCCAATTGGCTGAAGCCATGGCCTGGGACTGGTATTTTGCCACGCAGGAAGAACTGGAAGGCGATATCTATTTTTTGGAGCACGAAGGGGAAGGGGAATCCATAGCACGCATTGTCACCGCCGGGCCGGATACGGACCTTGAAAAAATAGAATACACCATGTTGCAGGCCATCACGCTCGCCCGCAAACAGGTAAGAGTTATGACCCCCTATTTTTTGCCTGGGTCACGCCTGCTGTCAGAACTGGCACTGGCCGCACTACGGGGTGTGCAGGTGGATGTCATTATTCCACGCAAAAGTAACCACCCACCGCTGGACTGGGCGTGCTCAGCAAACATCTCCCCACTCCTGGATGCAGGTGTTCGGGTCTGGCTTGTTAATCCGCCCTTCAATCACTCCAAACTGATGGTGGTAGACCGCGCGTGGTCTTGCGTTGGCAGTTCAAACCTGGATATCCGCAGCCTGCGGCTCAATTTTGAAATCAATATGGAAACATATGATGTCACGCTGGCAGGCATACTGGACGATTTCATGATCCGGCACCGCAATCAGCGTCTGACTCACCATGATCTGGATAAACGTCACAAGCTGACCAAGATCAGAGACGCTGCCGCCAGGTTGTTTATGCCTTACCTGTGAGAGGCCTTGGCAAGAGCGCTTATAAGCGGCTTCAGCCGCACAGCTATTGGCCGATGATCTGAGGCGAAGACGGGCAGAACACGGGCGTTAAGGCACGTCATCCCATCCACCAGACAACGATCAATACGAATTGGTAGAAGATCAACCATTTTATGTGTTGGGGCTTTGGGCCCTACATCGTGAAATCCGGGCACCAAAGTTGGGCCAAGCAGGTTGAAGTCTCCCAAAATAGCGCAGGGCGGCGGCATAAGCGCCGCAATACGTCTCAACTGCCGCCGATTCAACATCTGGCCATGAGAGAGATGAACGTTAGCCAGAGAAAAGGGGCCGTAATCGATAATCTGAGCATGACGCTTCACCACGGCCCCTGAGGGAATGGTGCAGGCACGAGGGGGCCTGGCAAACGGTTTGCTGCTCCAGCATGCCACCCCATGAATTCGGCCCGGTAAAGGGGCGCGTGCATAATATCCGCCCATGATATCAGGAAGCATGTCAATCTCATCAGTTGCTTCCTGCATCAGCAGAATGTCTGGCTGCTCTGTTTCTATCAAAGCCACCACATCATGCACTGTTGCCCCGGTTCTGCGGAGCAGGTTCCAACTGATGATCTTTGTGCTCTCACCATCGACAAAATTCAGGGCAGAACGGACTTGCTGGCGAGGTCTGCCCTCAATGAGACGAAGAAATTGACGCCTCATAAAGGCATGCTCCTTTTATCATCAGACGGCAGGAGCGGGGTCTGCTCCCGCCCTGCAAATTCGACAGTAAGAGTGAAACCGACAGCCAGCAGAATAGGGCCAAGAAATATCCCCAACCCGCCAAAAGCCAGAACCCCGCCTATAACACCCAACACAGTAAGGAGATAAGGAAGCTTGGTGCCCCGCGCAATAAAGAGGGGTCGGATAATGTGATCCGCGCCAGAAATAAAAATGACGCCATACAGAAGCAGCAGAATCCCGCGCCATAAATGGTGATCCGCCATAAGCCACAAGCCTGCAGGCACCCATACCAATGGCGCCCCAACAGGCAATACTGCCAGAAAAGACGCTATCACCCCGAACATGACAGGCTCGGAAAGATGAGCGAACCAGAACCCCAAACCGGTCAACAACCCCTGAATAATGGCGGTTCCTAAAATACCATAAACAGTACCACGAACAGTCCCGCCGATAATGTGCAGATGCCGCCCCGCGTGAGGTCCCGCCACCCGTGTGACAACAGCAGTCAGTGTGTCAGCCAGAGAGGGCCCACTCAGCCAGAAAAAGAACGCGATAAACAGGGCCATCACCAGATGCAGAGCACCATTGGCAACCTGCATGAGCAGCACCAGAAGAGACTGCACAATGTCTCCTGCATACGGACGCAATTCTGCGCCAATATGATCGACATTATGGGCCAGATGCTCCCATTTTACTGCCAACTCCTGCCCAAACATGGGAAGTTTGACGAGCCACTGGGGAGGCGGTGGCAACTCATGGGACACACTGAACAGCGCATTCAGCCGATAGGCCCACCGCGGTCCCGCAGAAACCGTTGCGGACGCCAGAAGCGCCAGGGGCAGAACAAAGCAGAAGGTGCAGAGGCCCGCCATGGTCATGCTGGCCGCAAGAGGTTGCATCCGGCGCCGGAGATATTGAAAGACAGGCCACGTGGCATACGTGAGCACCGCAGCCCAAAGCAGGGCGGAGGAAAAAGGAGCCAGAACGATCACACAGCCATAGGCAATACCGCCAAGAAGCAGCCCGAGCATGATACGTTCGATTGTTATGCCTGACCCGTTGATCATCCGACGAGTAAAACACGGAAAGCGCCTTCTGTCTGGCCCTTTTATGCTCATCCCAGATCAGATATGTTAGAGGTGCGGCATGCATCATCATCCACTTTTTCCGGTAGCGTCCTGGCACCTGTCTCCTAAAAATCTTGCGCGCAGGAAGACAACGAATATTACGCCGGAAACGCTTTACGCTCCTGTTTCCGATGATCCGACTTTACGCATCCGCCTGATCATGCGTTACACTTCCAGCCAACATGATGCAGCGATGGGATGAGAACGGCTGATGTTTCCTCTACTCTCCGTAAAAGAACTGTACGAAACATTGCCCACAGGAGAACTTCGCATCTTTGATGCGACAGCCCTTCTTCCTGGTGACACCTTCAACCCATACGCACGCTTTGAGCAGGCCCATATTCCCCGCAGCCAGTATTTTGATGGTGATGAGTTTTCTGATCCGGAGAGCACTCAACCTCATACTGTTCCCACGCCAGCACGGTTTGGTAAGTTGTTTGGCCGTCTGGGCGTAAAAAATACGGATAGAGTTGTTTTTTACGATCAGGGCAACATCGCCTCTGCCTGTCGGGCCTGGTGGCTAGCACGCTTATTCGGGCATGAATTTGCCTATGTTCTCGATGGCGGCCTGCCCGAATGGCAACGCCATAATTTGCCTGTCGAGCAAGGACCAGCAAAGCCAGTTTCGGCCGAAACTTACCAGCCCCGCCCACACTACGAGCGTCTGAAAGGGCTGGGAGACATGCTGGAATACGTGCAAACGGATACGCCGCGTATTCTTGACGCCCGTTCCGCTGACCGTTTCTATGGCCGCGTTCCCGAACCAAGACCGGGGCTGGCCTCCGGCCATATGCCTGGGGCTCTGAACATCCCGTTCAAGCGGATGCTTGATGACAAAGGATGCTTTCTTCCGCCCCAAACCCTCCGACAAATTTTTCTGGAAGCAGGCATACCGGAAGATCAAGCCGCCGTTACAACATGCGGCTCTGGCATGACTGCAAGCGTGCTCAACGTGGGCCTATGCAGGGCCGGTTTTCCTGACAGCGCATTGTATGATGGATCATGGGCAGAATGGGGTGCGACGCCAGATGCCCCCGTAACAAAGGACGCATAAGAGTATGGCTTCAGAGTTTCAGGTTAGTGAAGGATGGGAAAAACTCTCTTCCGCGCTCACACGTCAGGGCCGCCCAGCGCAAAGGGAGGAAGGATCACCTGTCAACCTGCCTTTGACGCGCGGGTCCACCGTTCTGTTTCCCTCTCTGGATGCCATGAACAAGCAGGGACACCGGCGCTATGATCACGAATATATATACGGTGCCATGGGCACACCTGTACAACATGAGCTTGAGAAAGTTATTGCCTCTCTAGAAGGCGGCACCGATTGTCAGATCGTCAGTTCCGGCTTGGCCGCGTGCACAACCCCGCTGCTGGCGTTTCTGAAAACAGGTGATCACTGTCTTTTACCCGATAGCGTGTATGGCCCCACCCGGCGCTTTGCTGAAACACTCCTCAAACGTTTTGGTGTTAGCACCACCTATTATCCACCCTGCGCAAATGCAGAAACGCTTCAGGGTCTGATGCAACCCAACACTCGCGTCCTGTTCGCTGAAAGTCCTGGTAGCCACACGTTTGAAGTGCAGGATATCTCCATGCTGGCCACCATCGCCCATGCAGGGCAGGCTAAGCTCATGCTTGATAATACCTGGGGGTTGGGCATCTTTTCGCCCTTCAAGCACGGAGTGGATATTTCCATTCAGGCTTTGACGAAATATCCCTCCGGCCACTCCGATGTCATTGCAGGAGCGGTTACTGTCAATACGGAGGAAGACTGGCACATCCTCCGGGATGCCGCCATTCAGCTAGGGCAGCTTGCAAGCCCTGACGATTGCTGGCTGACATTGCGCGGTTTACGCACCATGGGGGTCAGGCTGGCACAACAATCCCGTGTCGCCTTCCAGATTGCTCAATGGCTAAAAACTCGTCCCGAAGTCGCGCGTGTTCTGCACCCCGCTCTCCCTGACTGCCCCGGTCACGCGATCTGGAAACGTGACTTCACCGGGGCAGGTAGCCTGTTCGGTGTCGTCCTCAGTTCAGACATAAGCCAAGGTGCCATGGAAGCCATGGTTAATTCCCTCAAGATGTTCGGCATCGGAGCATCCTGGGGTGGTTACGAAAGTCTGGTCCTGCCGACATCCGGCGGCATTATTCGGAAGCATCCCGTAGCGGACGCCCCTCAAGGTCCTTCATTCCGATTACAAATTGGGCTGGAGAGCCCCACAGATCTGCAGGATGATCTGGCTCAAGCCTTTGAAGTTCTTAAAAACCCTCGTTAAAAAAGCATCTGAAAAATCAGTAGATTGAAGAGAATCAAGATTTTTTGAGTCTAAAAAGGCAGAATGGAAAGCTGGCTATCGGCTCGCCGGGCTGAAAGTACAATACCTTCAATCCCGAAAATAAGAGTCAGCCCGACCGAACCGCCTTTTTAGACGGCATATTAGATTTAGCTACTCCGCGGCACTTTGAAAAAATAGTTTGCCGGCAACCGATAACAGATCAATCCAGCCCGGCGCGAAGCCGAAAGGTTGCCGCTTCCGCCACATGAGCAGGCTGGATTTCTTTTTCGCCTGCAAGATCTGCAATTGTTCGTGCCACACGCAGGAGACGGGTATAACCCCGCGCTGAAAAGCGAAACCGAGCCGATATCTTTTGGGCCATGGCCTGCGCCGACGTAGAAAGACAAAGAGTCTCCAACGCCGCGTTGGCATTTTTGCGGCCACTCTGGCGGGCATACTGCAAGTCACGCGCCATGTTCACGCGTGCCGCGACAGTAGCGCTACGTTCACCAGCCTGCTGAGTCATATAATCCAAGGGCGTGAATGGCTGCATGGCAACATGCAGATCAATCCGATCCAGCAGCGGCCCAGATAAGCGGGCAACATAATCTTCTCCGCACCGCGGCGCTTTGCGGCATTCCCGTTCGGCATCTCCCAAATATCCGCAACGGCAGGGATTCATGGCCGCGATAAGCTGGAAGCGGGCAGGGTAGGTAACATGGGCAGCCGCACGGGCAATACTGACACGACCTGTTTCCAGAGGTTGACGCAACGCCTCAAGAGCCGCCCGCGAGAATTCAGGCAATTCATCCAAAAACAGCACACCATGGTCAGCGAGACTGATTTCTCCCGGCCTGGCTCGCGCTCCGCCGCCAATCAAGGCGGGTTGACTGGCAGAATGATGAGGGTCCCGATAAGGCGGCCGACGGAGAGGCCGACCATCTTTCAACAATCCCGCCGCACTATATATACGTGAGACTTCCAGGCTTTCCTGTGGTGTCAAATCAGGCAACAAACCGGGCAGCCGCGCAGCCAGCATGGACTTTCCTGCACCCGGTGGTCCCGATAAAAGAAGGGAATGGCCTCCCGCCGCTGCAATTTCCAGCGCCCGGCGACCCGTTTCCATCCCCTTGATATCTGCCAGATCAGGAACGGTTTCTTCTAGACCAAGCTGTTTAACCGCCAATACTGGTGGCGTAAGAACCTGCAACCCATTGAAATGATTGATCAGGCTAAGCAGATCTGGGGAAGCAAGTACGGCGATATCTCCGCCACAAAGCGCTTCCTGAGCCTGAGAGGCAGGGCACACAAGCCCTAATTCCATGGACGCTGCCTCAATGGAGGCAGAAAGCACACCCGCTACAGGATTAAGGGAACCATCGAGAGACAATTCTCCCAACGCAGCAAAGCGGGTAACGTCTTCAAACGGTATGACCTCCATCGCACTCAAGAGAGCGAGCGCTATAGGGAGATCAAAATGTGACCCTTCTTTGGGAATATCCGCAGGGACAAGATTTACCACAATCCGCTTGGCGGGCAGGGCGAGGCCGATAGATGTAAAAGAGGCACGGACACGCTCCCGAGCCTCTCCAACAGCCTTGTCAGGTAACCCCACAATCAGGAAAGCAGGCAAGCCAGAGGAGATCTGGACTTCAACCCAGACGGGTCGCGCCTCTATGCCTGAAAAAGCAAAACTCCGAATGCGGGAGTTGATCATTCCCGCACTCTCAACACCGAACTCACGCGCCTTTGTAGATCAGACGCGCACGAATTGTGCCTTCAAGTTCACGCAAGGCCTTCAAAATCCGATCATCAAGATCGGTATTTTTCCCGGTGTCCGCCTCAACCACCACATACCCGATTTCTCCGTCAGTCTGGAGGAACTGGGCTGTAACGTTGCAGGTTTCGCGCAGGAAAATTTCATTCAGGCGCATCATCATGCCCGGCACGTTATGGTGCACATGCATAAACCGCGTTCCGCGTGGGCTCTGCGGCAACTGCACGCCCGGGAAATTCACCGCCCCAAACGTCGAGCCGACATCAGAATACTCAACAAGCTTGCGCGCCACTTCAACGCCAATCCGTTCCTGAGCCTCGGCTGTGGAGCCCCCGATGTGAGGAGTGAGGATCACGTTATCCACGCCCTGAAGAGGGGTTTCAAGGCGATCATTCGGACCTTTTGGCTCCTTGGGATACACATCAATAGCGGCACCCAACAGATGACCGTCCTTGAGCGCCTCGGCCAGAGCATCAAGATCCACAACGTTCCCGCGAGCGTTATTGATCAGGAAAGAGCCTTTTTTCATGGCTCGGATCTGATCTGCACCCATCAGGTTTTTGGTGGACGGCAGTTGCGGCACATGCAGGCTGACAACATCACTTTCAGCCAGCAGTTCTTCCAACGTGTCTACAGATCCCGCATTGCCGTGGCCAAGCTTATCAACCACATCAAAATAGATCACACGCATACCGAAGGCTTCCGCCAGAACGGAAAGCTGCGACCCAATGGAGCCATAGCCAACAATACCGAGCGTCTTGCCTCTTACTTCCCAGCTATTGCTGGCAGATTTCTTCCATGTACCAACATGGCATTCGGTAGAACGTGGAAAAATGCGGCGCATGAGCATGACAATCTCGCCCATGACCAGTTCGGCTACAGACCGCGTGTTGCTATACGGTGCGTTGAAAACGGGAATACCGTTCATGCGGGCCGTATCAAGGTCAACCTGGTTGGTGCCGATGCAAAAACACCCGATGGCAACCAGCCGATCTGCACCCTCTATGACCTCTTTGGTCAACTGTGTGCGTGAACGGATGCCAACAATATGCACACCTTCCAATGCCTTTTTCAGGGCATCGCCCTCAAGCGCGCCTTTGTGGCGCGTGACGTTCTCATACCCACTGGCCTTGAGCAATGCGACGGCACTGTCGTGAATGCCCTCAAGCAGCAGAATGCGGATCTTGTCCTTGGGAAGGGACAGTTGCGTGCTCATGCGGAATAACCATACCTGTTGTGCCGATGCGCAGGCCTATCGCAAATTGCGGCAAATTCATAGATCCTGCTGCATATAACTTCAGTTAACCCTGACCTTTACGGACTGGGCGCGAGTGCCCGAACGGCCTCGGCATGAAGGGAAATGTCTCCCACAGCCAGAACGGTCCTGTCCCCATCAGCATGCAAAGGAGAACCGTCCCACGCCGTTATTCTGCCGCCAGCGCCCTCAACTATGGGCACCAGTGCAGCCCAGTCCCATGGGTTCATGTCACATTCAGCAATGATATCAATCTGCCCCAGCGCCAGAAGACCATATGCATAGCAGTCTCCTCCCCATGTCATGCGTTTGGCCCGTTTTTTAAGGGTCTTCCATCCGTCATGCGGGGCGCTTTCCAGCATTTCAGGAGACGTGCATGACAGTTCTGCCTGAGCCAGTTCTTTACAGGCACGGGTGCCTGCCTGCCCTCCGAGAGGGGAAATAAAACGCGTCGGCTGCCCTGCCAGCCCAATCCATCGCTCCTGAGTGACCGGTTGGTCGATCATACCCAACACCGGCACCCCGTCTTTCAGAAGAGCAATCAGCGTTCCGAACATCGGCCGCCCCGTCACGAACGAACGCGTGCCATCCACAGGGTCAAGCAGCCATCTGTAGGAAGCGCTTTCATTTTCCAGCCCGAATTCTTCTCCAAATACGCCATGGTCAGGCAGACATTCCGCCAGAATAGCCCGCATCACGCGCTCCGCAGCCCGATCTGCCAGCGTCACCGGGCTCTGGTCCGCTTTATCAATCACAGCCAGAGAAGAACGAAACCAAGGACGCACCACGCATCGCGCCGCATCGGCCATCATGGTAGCAACATTCAGAAAAGGGGTCAGATCATCTACGGTCATGGGAAGCCTTGAAGAAAGGAATGATCTATTCAGCCAATCTGTGCAGATAGGCTATGATATCCGCACGTTGCTCCGGTGATGATATCCCGACAAGCGACATCCGGGTTCCGGGAGCAAAGCGGGCAGGGGAAGTCAACCAGTCTGACAGGGCCTGATCCGACCAGACATGCTCTTTCTGCCCGAGAAGCGCGGACGAATACGCATATCCCGCAGCAGTCGCTATTGGTCTGCCCGCAACGCTAGCAAGGTTGGGGCCCACACCATCAGCCGCTGCACTGACAAGCGCGTGACAACTTGAACAGATCTGGCGCGCAAGTTCTTCACCACGGTCAGCATCAGCATGCGCCATGTAAGGTGCGATAGACACCTTTTCCGTGCCCGGTACGGAAAAGGCTGGCTTGACCGGGACGTTGGCGGGCACAACGCCTGAGGCTACCGCGCTACAGATCCAGGCCACAGCAATACTCAGCAACCCGGCAGCGGCAGCCTTGTTGAGAAACACGCTATCCATCTGGGCGCTGCTTCCTCCAGTTGCGTTTGGCCTGCGGCTTTCCTAAACTACGCGCCGCTTCGTGTGAAGCATCTCACCGTGCTGGATATGCAGCACCGTTTCCACAATGTTTCCAAGGCTATATTCCGTGCCGAATGACAGAGCAAGCTGATGGTTTCTCCGCTTGTTATTATTCCCGCAAGACTTGCGTCCACCCGCCTGCCGGGCAAACCGCTCGCTGATATTGCAGGCAAACCCATGATCGTGCGGGTTATGGAAGCAGCTTTAGCCGCTGACATCGGACCAGTAATCGTCGCGGCCGCAGATCAGGCTATTTGTGATGCTGTGCAGGGTGCTGGAGGAAACGCTGTTCTGACCAATCCAGCGTTACCGTCTGGTTCAGACAGGGTTTGGGAGGCAGCCCAACTGGTTGATGCTCAAGGCAAGCATGATCTCATTATCAACCTGCAAGGTGACTTGCCAACTTTTCCGCCATCCTCTCTCCGGGCCATCCTGAATCCATTGAAAAAGCCGGAGTTCGATATCGCGACCCTCGTGGCCCCTGTGCTGTCAGAGGAAGAAAAACTGGCATCTTCCGTGGTCAAGGTTGCGTGCGATTTCCCGATAGATGCCATTTCGGCCCCGGCATTATATTTTTCGCGCCTTCCTCTTCCATGGGGCGAAGGGCCGCTCTGGCATCATGTTGGGGTCTATGGCTGGCGCCGTGACGCTCTCCAGCGGTTTGTCAGCCTGCCAGAATCTGGGTTGGAAAAGCGTGAAAAGCTGGAACAGCTTCGCGCACTTGAAGCTGGGATGCGTATCGGGTGCACGAAAATTGACATAGCGCCCTTTGGCGTAGATACCCCAGCAGACCTTGAACGCGCCCGACAGGCCTTCGGAGCATAATCAAAGACATGACCAAAAAGGTTATCGCCTTTCAGGGCAGACCCGGCGCCTATTCCGATCTGGCATGCCGTACCGCCAAGCCCGGTTGGCAAACGCTACCGTGCAAAACATTTGCGGAAGCGATTGAGGCTGTCCACAAAGGTGACGCTGAACTGGCCATGCTGGCATGTGAAAATAGTCTGGCTGGCCGCGTGCCGGACATTCATTCGCTCCTGCCCAATTCTGGCCTCTATATTGTGGGAGAGCACTTCCAGCGGGTGGAGCATTGCCTTCTTGGTGTACCGGGAACCCGCATTGAAGATGTGAAACGCGTTCACACCCATCCTGTTGCCATGGGCCAGATCAGCACTCTGCTGAAAACCCATAATTTCACGCCTGTCGTTGAGTTTGACACAGCCGGCGCGGCAGAGTTGGTCGCATTGTGGAAAAAACCCGAGGAAGCAGCGGTCGCATCAGAACTGGCCGGGCAATTGAACGGACTGCAAATTCTGCAGAGAAACGTTGAAGATGCAAAGCACAACACAACGCGCTTCTATATTGCATCCCGCTCCGAACAGCGCCCGTCACCCGGCACGCCTGACAATATGACAACGGTCATTTTCAGCGTCAAAAATATCCCGGGCGCGCTTTACAAGGTTCTGGGAGGGTTTGCGACCAGTGGGGTCAACATGACCCGGCTAGAAAGCTACATGACGGGCGGTAGCTTTGCCGCGACCCGCTTTCTGCTGGATGTGGAGGGCCACCCGGAAGATGCCCCCCTTGGCAAAGCGTTAGCTGAACTTGATTTCTTCTCCGAAAACGCCAAAATCCTTGGTGTTTACAAGCAGTCGCCCTTCCGGCGGCAAATGTCAGGCCGTCCCCCTGAAGAACCGTCTTCAGGATGCGCAGACGCCATTGCAGGATAGACGACAGCCCATGTCAGATACATTGTTTACCGGCTCCATCACCGCCCTCATTACCCCTATGAACCGCGATGGCAGTCTGGATTTCACATCTTTCGAAAATCTGGTGAACTGGCAGATAGAGGAAGGTACGTCCGCGCTTTGCGCGATGGGCACAACAGGCGAAAGCCCGACTCTCTCCCACTCCGAACACCATGCTGTGGTTGAGCGGACAATCAAGGTTTCCGGCGGTCGGGTACCCGTCATTGCAGGGGCAGGGTCGAACAGCACGTCTGAAGCAATTGATCTGGCAAAACATGCAGAACAGGCAGGGGCCTCAGCCGCTCTCGTCGTAACGCCGTATTACAACAAACCCACGCAGGAAGGGCTTTATCGCCATTTCATGGCCATTGCAGATGCCATTTCCATTCCTGTGGTGCTGTATAATATTCCGGGGCGCTCCGTTGTGGACATCAACGTTGAAACAATGGCTCGGCTCGCCAAACATGCCAATATCATTGGTGTGAAAGACGCAACTGCAAATCTGCTTCGCCCCTTGCAAGTGCGCCGCGCCATTACCAAACGGTTCAACCAGCTTTCTGGAGAAGACGGCACAGCAGTTGCATTTCTGGGAGCAGGAGGAGATGGCTGCATCAGCGTAACCTCTAATGTTGCCCCATCTCTATGTGCTGCTGTACAGAAAGCTTGGCAGGAAGGGCGCGCGGCTGATGCGATTGCGGCCCAGGACAAACTGCTTCCCCTGCATGACGCTCTCTTCTGCGAAAGTAATCCTGGCCCGGTAAAATATGCCGCCAGCCTGCTTGGTCTGGCAGGAGAAACCACACGTTTGCCGCTCGCGCCCTTGACAGAAGCGTCGCGTCGGCTTGTCCGTTCTGCACTTGTTGATGTCGGGCTGCTCGACTGATGGCTCAAAAACCGCGCAAAAATACCATGATATCCCATGGTATTGCTGCCCAGAATCGCAAGGGGCGCTTCAATTACGCCATTAAGGAAACCGTTGAAGCAGGGCTTGTTCTTAAAGGGGCGGAAGTCAAAAGCCTGCGTCTTGGCCGCGCCATGATTACCGAAGCCTATGCAGGCGAACGTAACGGTGAGCTCTGGCTCTTCAACAGTTATATTCCTGAATATCAGGGGGGTGTTCTTTCTCGATTTGACACACGCGCCCCCCGCAAGCTTCTCATGCATCGGAAACAGATCGAAAAATATCTTGGGGCGATTGCACGGGAAGGAGCTACTCTGGTGCCACTCGACATCCACTTCAACAACCGTGGTGTTGCCAAAGTAACGCTCGGCCTTGGGGAAGGGAAAAAGAATGTCGATAAACGCCACGCCATTGCAGAGCGAGACTGGCAACGCGATAAAGCACGCTTAATGCGCAACAAAGGGCGAGGGGACTACTAAGCGCGCTTTCGCCTTTTCGATTTTTCCTCACCACTTTCATACAAAAAAACCCCGCTAAAAGCGGGGTTTCTCGTTTTCTGCCAAAACAGAAAATATCAGGCTGGGTCGATCTGAGCGGCTTCTGGGCCTTTCTGACCCTGAACCACTTTCACGTTTGCCGTCTGACCTTCGTTGAGGCTGGAAAGACCGGAACGCTCAAGAGCAGAAGCGTGAACAAAAATGTCCTTGCCACCACCATCAGGCGTGATGAAACCAAAACCCTTGGTTGCATTGTACCATTTGACAGTCCCGCGAATTTCTTCTGCGAAAGACATATCAGGAGCAGGGCGCGGAGCGCGAGCGAAGCCGCCGCTACGAGGTGCACCACCAAAGCCACCGCCTGCTGAACGCGGACGTTCCGGCTGAGCCGTGCTTTCGTCAACAGAGATCACTTCCGCGACCTGACGACCTTTAGGGCCCTGCCCAATACGCACAACCAGCGTTGCACCTGGGCTTACGCCTTCGTGACCAATCTGGGAAAGAGCGTTGGCATGCAGGAACACATCGCCTGAACCATCAGCCAGTTCAACAAAGCCGTAGCCTTTTTCACTGTTGAACCATTTGACAGTCGCTCCGATTTCCGGACCGGAAGCGATAACCTGCGGGCCACCAGCACCGCCACCAGCGGGTCTACGCGGAGCGAAGCCACCACGGTCTGCACCAAAAGAGGGGCGTTCGCCATAAGAAGGCGTTGACATAAAATCGTCGTCAAATCCGCCGCGGCGCGGAGAGCGAGAGCTGCGGTCGGTCCTGTTACTTCTCAACGGTCTTGATCCTGGAGCATGGAGAAAGCAAAGCCTTCTCCAGATATTGAAAAATGGGCAGATTGCCTGAACTGGTTGACGCAATGCCCGCAAACGAGCAAAACCCTGTCCCATTCCATAAGCACTGCAACCACACCCGGTATTTTTCTAGCATACCGTCTGTAGCGTAGCTATAGGAAAGCATGAAACGAGCGCGCGTTTCATCCCTTTTCGTACCTATAACAATTTTGTGATACCCGCATGAATGCACCTGCTCTGCAGACACCCTTCATGTGTGCCATGCGCGGGGAAATCAGGGTTTCTTGTTGGGACGCTATCAATTAAAGAAAATAAAGATTACATCTGCGCCTGCAGAGTGAGAGGAAAAATATGTCTGCTGTCGTAAAACTGCCCCGCGTCCGGCATATAGCTGCCACAACACTTCTTTTGGCAGGCGGCGCTCTCGGCTCCCTATCAACAGCAGAAGCGACTCCTCTACAGGACAAGCAGGGCACATGGACCCTTCAAGGGGAAAATGATGCTGTTTCCACCCTGAAATCCACATCTGACCAGTACTATACTAGTGGTCTCCGGTTAAACTGGACGTCCGGCACGGACACGCTCCCAACCCCCATAGCCGCCATCAGCAAAGCTATCTGGGGAGAAGGCGTGCAGCGCATCAGCATGGGCCTGCAACAGATGATCTTCACGCCGCGCGATACGCAGTCGCCCAGCCCGTGGGCACCCGGGCAAGCACAGACCAGCCTTCTGCGTGACCGGCCTTATGCCAGTGTTCTGTTGGGCACCATTAACCTTATCAGTGATACGGATACGTCCCGCAGCGTATTCGGCATTCAGGTCGGGGTGATGGGACCTGCAGGTCTGGGTAGGCAGCTTCAGAATGGCTTTCACGGTGCCATTGGCGACACAAAAAACCAGGGCTGGAGTCATCAGCTCCAAAACCAACCTATTTTTCAGGTGCAAGGCGGACGGACGTGGCGCTTACCGCTCGTCAAGGTCGTCGGCATTGAAATGGACATGCTACCATCTGCCGACGCCGCTATTGGTGACTATCAAATTTATGGGCGCATTGGCGACATGATCCGGATAGGGCAGGGCCTTAATAGTGACTTTGGCATTCCAACCATTGGTGGGTCAGGCACGGACGGAACAGATGCCTACAAAGCGACACGCCCCTTTGCCTGGTATTTCTTCGGCGGTGTTACTGGGGAGGCTGTCGGCTACGATGCCACTCTCCAAGGCAATACAATGCGCAGCAATTCCCTGCACGTGAACAAAAAATGGGACGTCGGAGAAATTCACGCCGGGCTTGCCATCATGTTTTATGGGCTGCGTGTTTCTTACAGTCAGGTCTGGCAGACTCAGCAGTTTGATGGCGCAAAATCAGGCCTCTTTAACTACGGCTCTCTGATGGTGTCTGCCAAATTCTAAACGATCAGCCTAAAAAATAAGCAATCGCTCAAAAAATAGGATGATATTTTTCGCATCTGACTAGTTTTTGTGGTTTTTGCGCAACTTTAGGAACTTTCTGCCTCATTCTGAGGCGTTACCCTTCGTTTTATGTTGGCGTGACAGAAAGGACCATTTTACAGTCAATACCAGAAGCCCTCTGGTGTTTGATGGGAATGGAAAAGTCTGATGCTGCACATGAACGAAACACCGTCCGTCTGTAAAATCATTCCGTTTCAGATGGAAATTTTGTCACGGCACCGGGAGTATCTCTCCCGCTGGGTTGAAGCCGGACTCCCTATGGGCGTTTGTGATGCAGATGTATTTTCCGCATCCCAGCGCCAGCCCGGCCTTTCATCTGAATATGTGGTTATCTGGGTTCGTGAAACACCAGATCCGGCATACAAGGTTTTTTCCCGGGGAAACCGATGGATTGTTGTCGATGCCATTCGTGAGCATCAACTCGGACAATTCAGTTCTTTTGCAGACGCTCTCAACATGGTGCGCCCGGTTCTTCCTCGTCCGGAAAAAATTGTAGCGGCTTGATAGCGTCGCATTTGTTACAAAACACGCTCACTGCACTTCCTTTACGGTAGCTGCCAGAAGAGAACGCCCGTGTATTTACTCCAATGAGTTCCACGGGCCTATTGCACATATATTATATTATCGGCGTTCCGGGCTTTTCAGTCGCGCTGTGTAATGTGCATTTTCTGCTCTTATCTCACTTTACGGGGCAGATACTTCATTTCAGGGATTGCGCATTAGCGTCTCTCCTGCTGCAAGGAGCAGGAGAAAGACATGCGTGCTCGACCTGAAGGAAGATGATATGACGACCATTACTCTCGCCCATCCTGATAGCACAGTCCATGAGGCGACAGCGGCGGCAATCATCCGGGTTCTCGAAGCGAACGACGTTGAACCAGAAATTGTGGTTGGGCCTAAAGCCGCACTTGGTCAGATGCTCAGCAATGGGGAGGTGGATCTTTACATCTCCGCTTGGCTGCCTGATCTGGATTCTGATCTTTTGACCTCAGGCGTAACGCCGTTAGGGCATCTGTTCAATCCGGGGGCATGCTGCTGCATTTCGCAGGAAGAAACAGCCATCACCTCCCTTGAGCATGTTGCTCAGACTACGCCGGACGACCTATCCCGAACCATTATTACGCCTGCCTCTTTGCAGCAGCAGGTTGAGCATATGATCAGCGCTTATGCTCTGGCAGAAGCGGGTTTTGCACCAGAAATTATGGAAGATGAGCAAGCATTGGCCTCGCTTTCCCATAAGCTGGGAACTCAGGAACGCATCCTTATGCCGTTGATGCAGCCCTGTTTTCTATTCCACCAAGGTGGCTTCCGCATCCTGACCGACCCTAAAAATGGAATGGGAAAAGAAATGGATGCACGCATGCTTCTCCGCCCAGGCCTGGCAGAAGAACTTGACCGAGACCTCCTGGACGAACTGGATGAACTGATGCTGAGCGCCAAAGTGATCAGCGCCATGGATTACGCCATGCGCACGGAAGGCCTGACAGCTGACGAAGCTGCGGAATCCTGGCAACGGGGCAAACTGCTTCCGCGCTAAAGGAGGCTGTCTATGACCATGCCCGTTGAAACAGATACACGCGATACGGAACTGGCGGCTCAGTACGAAGCCTATCCCTATCCGGAACGTAACCCACAGGATGAGACAAAGCGGCTTCTTATTGGAAGCCCCAGCCATCTGCGAGAAATAGATTATTGGGTGTTTGGTGCCCGTAGATCTCGCAGCAAATCGCTTCGCGCGTTGGTAGCCGGATGTGGAACGGGTGATGGAGCCATCATGCTGGCAACGCAGATGGCGCGTTCAGGGCGTCCCGGAGAAGTGGTCTGCCTCGATCGTTCCCAACGGGCTCTATCTATCGCTCAAGCCCGTGCAACCACGCGTAAGCTTGAAAATATCCGTTTTATTCAGGGCTCTCTGAGCGATCTTGATAGCCTAAAGCTGGGCCTGTTCGATTACATAGATTGCTGCGGCGTCCTGCACCATCTCCCACACCCCGCAGCCACCCTGAAAAACCTTGAGCAGTCACTCGCTCCGCAAGGGGGAATGGGCCTTATGGTCTATGCCCCTTATGGTCGAACTGGCGTCTACATGCTGCAGGAGGCTCTTGAGCAACTAGCTCCCCATACCGAGGCTCCAGCAGCCCGACTGGATACAGCCAAGCGGGTTATGCGCTCTCTGCCTGCTACTGCGTGGCTGCGCCAGAACGGCAATTTTGGTGATCATCTGAGCGGCGGCGATGCTGGCCTCTATGATCTTCTGCTCAACCCGAGGGACCGTTCATACACCATCGGGGCTTTCCTTGATCTCTTGAACGGGGCAGGGCTTGAACCGTCCTGCCTTATGGAACCAGCACGGTATGATCCCGCACTCTTTTTGCCGGACCCCAGACTAAGAAACCGTATCGGTGCATTAGACTGGCGAGAAAAAGCGATTGTTGCAGAGGCACTGACGGGCAACATGGCCACGCATGTTGCTTATGTGGTTCGGCAGGGCGCACGAACACCCCCTCCTGACTTCAATGATTTCCACGCTGTTCCTGTCATGCGGGAAATTCCCGGCATAGAGCTGGCAAAGCAGATGCGTGCGGATCATACGTTGCCATTTGCCTTTGGCACGCTCGTTGTGCCCATACCACTTCCACCGCAGGCAAGAGGCCTTCTGCCGCTGATTGATGGAAAACAGACAGTGGGGGATCTCGCCGCCATTCTGAGCACACGCGGCGTACCAGAAGATAAATTCCGAAAAATCTGGAAGGAAACGTTTTTAACGCTTGAAAGCCTGAACAGGGTGCTGCTTCAATCTCCCTTGTGAAACAGCATACTAGCTTAAACACGGCACAGAATACCATTCGCCCACCGAACGCAGAGTGGCGTCCAATCATTATTTTTGGTGCCGCTCTGAAAAATGATGGGGCTCCCACCCCCGCGTTGCAGGACCGGGTGAGGGCAGCCCTGGCATTTGGAAAACAGTATAAAAACGTTCTCTACATTCCTACGGGCAATGTGCCTCAAAACGGCGTAACCGAAGCAGATGTCATGACCGGCCTTCTTCTTAAAGGAGGCATATCTGCGGAACACATAATAGCCGAGCAAACGGCAACAGATACTTTTGATTCCGTTGTGGCCTGCACTAAAATCTTACAAAAACAAGGCATTGGCGAGCAATCTGTCGCTCTAGCCACAAGTCCTTATCATATGCCACGCTGCATGCTGTTGATGCGGCTGGCTGGCTGGCGTGTGCAGCAGATCCCGTTTCCTTACAAAAATCTGCCCCAAACAAACCTGCTTCATAAAACCCTGATCATTGCGCATGAAGTGCTTGCCACTGGGTGGGATGCATTGCTCGTTCTGGGATGGCGTATTGTGCGCTAGAAAGCGGCAGCGTATCTTCCCCGCACATCCGTGAGGGTTTTGTTGGAAATGCAGGACACGGAGTGGCGGTGAACTCGCTCCAGCCTGATCAGTGTCTTGCAAAAAGCGTCAAGCTGAATGCTTTTGAATTTTCAGCCCTATCCTCACTTGAACGTCTCTCATGTTTCTCAGGCTCATCCAGCCTGGAAAACCTTTAGAAACAGTAGGTAAAATGGCCGTTTACGCTTTTGTTTTTCCGGGACAGGGCAGTCAGTCCGTCGGTATGGGGGCTGAACTGGCCCAAGCTTTCCCCGCTGCCCGGGCTGTGTTCGAAGAAGTGGATGAGGCTCTGGGAGAACGCCTTTCCAAGACAATTTTTGAAGGCCCAATGGAAGCCCTGACCAGCACGGAGAACACGCAACCTGCGCTGATGGCAGTCTCCATGGCGGTTATGCGGGTTCTGGAAACCGAAGGTGGTTTGGATCTCGCCGCAAAGGTTTCTCTTCTGGCGGGTCATTCTCTGGGAGAATATGCCGCTTTGGCTGCAGGGCGTGCGTTCAGTATCTCAGAAGCGGCTCGCCTTCTTCGGCTTCGCGGGCAAGCCATGCAGAAAGCGGTGCCCGCAGGGCAGGGCGGCATGGCAGCCATTATTGGCGGCACCTTGGCTCAGGTGCAGGAAATCTGCACGGAAGCAGGAAAAGGAAGTGTTCTGGAAATTGCCAATGATAATGGCGGCGGCCAGATCGTGATTTCCGGTGCCATGGATGCCATTGATAAGGCCGTAGTCCTTGCCAAGGAAATGAAGATCAAAAGGGCTCTAAAGCTGCCTGTATCGGCTCCCTTCCATTCCTCTCTGATGCGCCCTGCGGAAGACGTTATGGCGGAAGCCCTTGCAAAGACTGAGATTGCCAGCCCGATCGTGCCGGTAATTGCCAACGTGACGGCCGAGCGGGAAACCGATGCCGATACGATTCGGACCAACCTGACCAAACAGGTAACAGGCCGGGTCCGGTGGCGTGAAAGTGTGGAAGCCATGAGCGGGTCGGGTATTGATACGTTTGTAGAAATTGGCGCAGGAAAAGTTCTTTCCGGCCTGATCCGTCGCATTGATCCAGAAGTCAGCACGCTTTCCGTCGGCACACCTGCCGACATTGAAACACTCTTAAAATCTTTTTAAAACAATCGGGTAGAGTTTTATGTTCAAGCTTGATGGCAAGGTTGCACTGATAACAGGAGCCTCTGGCGGCATCGGGGGCGCCATTGCAGCGACCCTGCACGCCCAGGGCGCAACAGTCGTACTTTCTGGCACGCGGGAAGAAGCCCTAAAAGCGCAGGCGGAAAAACTGGGAAACGAGCGCGTTTTCTACGTCACTGCCAATCTCTCGAACCCCGCAGAAGCGGATGCATTGGTCAACAAAGCGGAAGACCAAGCAGGCAAACCCATTGATATTCTTGTCAACAACGCAGGACTTACGCGAGATACGCTGGCTCTGCGCATGAAAGACGAAGACTGGGATCAGGTCCTGAATGTCGATTTGTCCTCCCCTTTCAGGCTGTGCCGGTCTGTTCTGAAAGGCATGCTGCGTCGGCGTGCCGGACGAATTGTGAACATTGCCTCTGTGGTCGGAGCAACAGGCAATGCTGGGCAGGCCAACTATTCAGCCGCAAAAGCTGGCATGGTGGGCATGAGCAAATCCCTTGCGCAGGAAGTTGGCTCCCGCGGCGTTACGGTAAACGTGGTCGCTCCGGGCTTCATTGTAACCCCAATGACAGACGTTCTGCCGGACGCCCAGAAGGAAAAGCTGCAAAGCCAGATTCCGTTGGGCCGCCTTGGAAAACCAGAAGACATTGCCGCAGCTGTACTTTATTTGTGCTCGGATGAAGCCGGATGGGTTACAGGAGCAACCCTGCATGTTAATGGTGGCATGGCTATGATCTGAAGGCAGCCTGCATGTATAACGCATAACAGGTCGTGCAAAACGCTTTCAGATGTGGCAGACAGTTTCCGTAATTGGTGCTGGCCAGTCCATCTGGAAGAGCCTTCATACGGTTCATCTTGGCTTGAACCAAAGAAACGTGCTATGCGCCCGCAGCCTTGTTTGCAGGACTGAAGCCCTTCGCTTCATCCGGATGCACAACAGGGAAGCTGGCAAATTAAGCGCCTAGACAACTTGCCCCTTTTTCTCATGGGCATATAGGAAGCAGAGACAGATGAGCGAAATCGCTGATAAGGTTAAGAAAATTGTGGTCGAGCATCTCGGCGTCGAGGAAAGCAAGGTCACGCCGGAAGCGTCGTTCATCGACGATCTGGGAGCAGACAGCCTTGATACCGTTGAACTCGTGATGGCTTTTGAAGAAGCTTTCAACGTTGAGATTCCGGAAGACGCTGCTGAAAAGATCGCCACTGTCAAAGACGCGATTGACTACATCGAAAAGCAGAAAGCGGCCTGATCAGGCCTTTTTGCCAAGCAATATAAGGTCCCTCTTTCCGTGAGGGACCAAACAGATTCAAGCGGGGAGCGGGCTGGTTTGTTGCAGTCGGCCGGAGCAAATTCGGGCCGGAGACGCGTTGTCGTCACCGGTATGGGCATGGTGGGGCCGCTTGGCCTCGGTGTCGAAAACGTATGGTCACGTCTGATTGCAGGCGAAAGCGGGATTGGCAGGATCACGCATTTTGACCCTAGCGATCTTCCTGCACAGGTAGCGGGACAGGTTCCAGAAGGACCAACCGCGGAAGGAAAGCTTACGCTTTCTGAATGGATACCTGTCAAAGATCAGCGCAAGATGGACCGCTTCATTCACATGGGGCTGGTTGCTGCGACGGAAGCTGTGGAAGATTCCGGATGGAAACCACAGACTGAAGAAGAGAAATGCGCCACCGGCGTCATGATCGGATCGGGAATCGGTGGTCTTCAGACCATTTATGATGCCTCGATCACGGTGCATGAAGGCCGCGCCAAACGCCTTTCACCCTTCTTTATCCCGTCTGCCCTGATCAATCTGGTATCTGGGCATGTGTCCATCAAATACGGATTTCAGGGGCCCAACCACTCTGTGGTGACAGCCTGTGCAACCGGCGTGCATGCCATTGGGGATGCAGCCCGTATCATCATGTTTGGTGATGCTGACGTGATGGTTGCAGGTGGAGCCGAGGCAACGGTCTGCCCACTGGGAATTGCAGGTTTCTGCTCAGCCAGAGCCCTTTCTACCGGCTTCAATGAAACACCGGAAAAAGCCTCCCGCCCTTGGGACAAAGACCGTGATGGCTTTGTTATGGGGGAAGGGGCTGGTGTTGTGGTGCTGGAAGAATACGAGCACGCAAAAGCTCGTGGCGCCAAGATTTATGCCGAAATCGTCGGTTACGGCATGTCAGGCGATGCGTACCACATTACTGCTCCGGCTGAAGGCCACTATGGCGCCTTCCGCGCGATGCGTTCTGCCCTGAAAAGCGCAGGCGTTACGCCAGCAGATATTGGCTACGTAAATGCTCACGGCACATCCACCATGGCGGATGACCTTGAGCTTGAAGCCGTTGAACGTCTGTTCGGTGATGATGCCCGTAAACTGGCCATGTCTTCCACCAAATCTGCAACCGGGCATCTGCTTGGCGCAGCCGGTGCGGTGGAAGCCATGTTCTGTATGCTGGCTATTAGGGACAATGTGGTTCCTCCCACACTGAATCTGGATAACCCATCCAGAGAAAGCGTGATTGATCGTGTGGCACACACTGCGCAGCAGCGTCAGGTGAATGTCGCTCTTTCAAACAGCTTCGGGTTTGGTGGCACCAACGCCAGTCTGGTTGTACGCGGCGTCTGACTTCGCTCTGTTATTCCTTTGCAAGAAGGAATAAATAAGACGCCATGCGTAAATTCTTCTTTCTCCTGTTTCTTCTGCTCTTTTTTGGAGTGGGAGGAACAGGATTAAAAGCGTGGCAGGACTATCACGGTTCTGGTCCGCTTGCTCAAGATACGGATGTGGTTATTCCACATGGCGATTATCAGAGCACCATTCACACCCTGCAATATGCTGGCGTTCTCAAACAGGGATGGTGGACTGAGCGCTTAGCTCTGAGCGCAATTTTGCTAACCCGGCATGATGGACAACTTCACGCCGCAGAACTGCATTTCCCTGCGTTTACATCAATGGAACATGCATTCTGGATTTTGCGTCATGGCAAGCCAGTTCTTCACAAGATTACCATTCCGGAAGGCCTGACTGCGCATCAGATTCAGGCGCTCGTTCAAGCCGCCCCTTTCCTGAACGGGGACACTCCTCTGCCACAGGAAGGCAGTATTCTGCCAGAAACTTACAGCTATCTGCGCAACAGTAGCAGAAGCGCCCTCATGGATCGGGCCCATGCCGCCATGGTAGCCACAGTCTCTAAACTGTGGGCCGACCGGCAAGACACTAGCCTAATTGCAGATCAGCGCGCCTTTGTGACACTGGCTTCTCTGGTAGAAAAAGAAACAGCGCTTACGTCAGAACGCCCGATGGTTGCCAGAGTCTTTCTTAACCGTCTGGAAAAAGGCATGCGGTTACAGACAGACCCAACCGTTATTTATGCCCTGACCAATGGCAGCCCGCCTTTGGGGCGACCTCTGACCCACACGGATCTGCAAATATCCAGCCCTTATAATACCTATGCGGTCACGGGTCTTCCGCCGGGCCCGATCTGTTCGCCCGGGCTTTCATCGCTCCAGGCCGTTGCTCATCCTGCAACAGGAGAGATGCTTTACTTTGTCGCCAATGGGGAAGGGGGGCACAATTTTGCCGCTACGCTTGCAGACCACAACAGGAACGTATCTCTCTTTCGACAGAAGAAAGAACAACCGCCTATTTCTGGGCCCGCGCCTCTCTGAAAAAAGCTCCCGAATAAGAGACAACGCGTGCCCTTTTTCTCATCGCTTCCCAACGATAAAAGACCAGAGCGAGATGTCAGCCTCTGAAGAATGACGAAAAATTTTCGACATTGGAACGGGGGATTTCATCGTATGTGCAGAACCATCTGGTAACTCAGGCCCGTCATACTCTGACGCAAACAGCTTCCCGTTTACTTTCAAACGGCCTCTGCGTCTGAACGCGCAGGAAGGAACGGGAATGACTTCGGTTCTCCCGCCCTTTCTAGTCCTGATATTAAGATTGCGCGCGTCGCACTATTTTCCGGTTTTGAGCGGCGCAAGAGTTTCGTGCTGCACTGCACCAGAACTGGACGGTGTACCAGAATTATAGTTCGGTACAGTATCCGCGTCATTGGTCGGCTGAAACGCTGGGGTTGATTGCGTTGTTTTGCCGCTTGTGGAGGCTGGCGTGGCAGATGACAGTTTACCGTATCGGGTTAACACGCTGCGCAGCGGGTCCGCACCAGCATTGTTGACGCGCATGGAAACCACAATGTCTTCTGGCCCAACGCTCTGGCCATAATATTTGCGGTTGGAATCACTATTCACTGTCAGTTTGGTACCACCCAACGCAGCCCCAGCGAACACACCCTGAGATTTCTGCGCTACCAGAATATCCGTATTCCGTGCGCCAGCATTCCCGCGCTCTACATTGCTGCTGAGTGTTGCAAAAGAGACCCCTGCGTTTGCGCCAAACTGGAACTGGCTATCCAGTAGGGCCTGCAGGCCACGGTCTGTCATGACAAAAAACATGGCCTGAGAGTTCTGCACGCCCAACTGCAGCCCGAAGGATGCCGTGCTGAGCGTATAAAATGCAGGATCAGACCATGACCCACGAGCGTCCCTTGCCAGAAGAAGGCACCCACCTCCCGCGCCGCCAAAGGCGATGGACATCCGGAAAATAGAAGGACAGACCATGACCGCACGAGCCTTGGCGAGGTTGACCGCTACAGCGCTTTGAGGCGTGGCTCCCACAAAAATATCCTGAACCGTAAGAGCTGCCTTATCGACCAGCGTCTGAACAGTTTCAGCGGCGTTGGCATTGACAGGAGCGCTCGCCAGAGCTGTCACCAGAGCCAGAGAAAAAGAAGTAAAACGATAAACAGACCGCATGCGGGTGGTCTCCATTATGGGCCGCAATCATGGGCCACGACAAAAGCAGGATTTTATGGCGGCAGAATGGCCTGAAGAATAAACCTTTCCGCTGTTTCCTACTCCAACGGAATCGAGACAGCTTTTGAAAGAGCGTCGGCAATATGGGGGTTGGCGGCAAGAATGGTTGCAGGGCCTGTCAAACCGCCCGTGCGCAGGAAAGGCGACACTCTCGCCCCGGCTTCAGCCAGCAGGGGAAGTGCCGCCGCCACATCCCACAGATTGATAACAATTTCTATATAACCGTCCAGCCGTCCGCATGCGACATCCGCCAAGGCAAGGGCCCCGGAACCACCAGAGCGCGGCATGGCTCCCAGGTCCATGATGGCGTCAATCTTTTCCATGAACACGGGCTTTGGAACCCTATTGCTCCATCCCATTTCAATCATGGCGCTTGCCGGGTCTGTAACAGGAGAAGCCTGAATACGTTTGCCATTCAGAAAAGCGCCATGGCCGCGTAAGGCGGTATAAACTTCTCCCAGAGCTGGGGCTTCAATCACGCCCGCTATGGGGTCATCTCCATCCAGAAGCCCCAGAGACACGCACCAGCGGCTTCTCCCGCGGGCATAATTGGAGGTTCCGTCAATCGGGTCCACCACCCAGCGCAACTGGCCTGCACGGGCCACGCCGCCTTCTTCACCCTGAAAGCCGTCGTCTGGGAAAAGGGCTTTCATACGCTCGGCAATAAACGCTTCAACCGCACCGTCTGTCTCTGTCAACCAATCCTGAGCGGCTTTCTGCTTACCTGCCGGGCCACCTGGCGGCGGACGCATGGACATGGCCAGACAGGCCGCATCATGTACCACGGCCCGAGCGGCTTCCAAACGACAGGCAATAGCCGGATTGGGTGAGGACATAGAAACACAACTCCAAAAAACAGACGTATGGTGGCGTGCACCATAACGGGAAGTGCCTTGCGAAGCGACACCTGTGCGTACAAAAGCAGGATCGCTTTACAGACAAGCCCTGAACCCACGGCAAGGAGGCTGGATTTTGCCCTTTATGAGAACAGACCAGTGGCAGACAGGTATCCTCCGTGCCTCCATGGCCTCCATTCTTCAGGCGGGAACACTCGAAGGATTTTCTCCTCACTGGATCGGAAATGATCATGGGCTGCGCTTTCTGGCAGACCCGTTTGGTCTATGGCACGAACAAAACCTGTATGTTTTTGCCGAAGCTTATGATTACCGGACCAAATGCGGCAAAATAGACATGCTTCAGTTTGATGCCTCTTTTCGGTTTGTTCGCCGCGCACGGGTACTGGCTGAACCGTGGCATCTTTCCTATCCGGTTGTTTTCCAACATGACGGCGCATTCTGGATGCTTCCCGAAGCACACCGCTCCGGAACACTAAGCCTTTACCGAGCCGCTCATTTCCCTGACAGGTGGGAGAAAATCGACCATTTCTCTTTTCCGGTTGCAGCCATTGATGCGTCGCCCATTTTCTTCAAAGGGTTATGGTGGATGTTTTTCAGCCCTCCGGGCTCAGCACGCGAAAAAAAATCCATGCTGTGTGCAGCTTTTTCCGAGCATCTTACGGGCCCTTGGCGCTTGCATCCTGCCAACCCCATCCGTGAAAATCTGGCTAGCGGACGACCTGGTGGAACCCCGCTCATTGATGGGGACGATATACTTCTTCCTACGCAGGACTGCACAAAAACCTACGGTGGTGCGATCTCTATTGTCCGTATTTCTGGCCTAAGCCCCACATCCTGCACCACCTCTGTGACCACCAGACTTGTAGCTCCCCCGGCTTTTCGCCCATGGACGGATGGTCTGCATACCCTTTCGGCCGCCGGAGACGTGACATTGATTGATGCAAAACGCATCAGCCATTCACCACTCCGTCATTTACATGATGTCAAACGGTGGCTCCAAAAAACAGCCACGCGCACAAACCCCTGAAGATCTGGCTATGGCTGCCTGAAACACTTTGCACGCAAAGCCTCAGGAAAATCCGCATGCGCTAGCGCGACGAATTTCTAGCGATACAAGGCTTTCGGCCAGCGTCTGTGCAGCCACAACCAGCTTTCGGGTTTGCGCCTGATCCAGCTTTCCAGCCGATCATTCACCATTTGCACAAGGGTTTCCAAATCGCGCTGCTTATCGCCTGTATCGGGCAAGATCAGGGGCGGTTCCACAACAATTCGCAGCCGCGCTGGTCCTAGTCGTTCTACATAACCAGGAATAACCGGACACCGATATCGCAGAGCCATAGCCGCTAGAGCAGGGGCGGTCATGGCCGGTTGACCAAAAAAACGCGCCTCCACGCCGTCATTCATTTTCTGATCGACCAGCATCCCCAAGCGGCCACCTTTGGCAACATACACCAACGCTTCCCGCGCGCCGCGTGCCCCTTTGGCAAAAAGAGGCATGGGGGTAGGCGCCATTGCCGCATCACGCAGTTTACGGATCATATCATCAATCAAGGGATTGCCGGCGGCCCTGTAAAATGACGCAAATGGCGCGCCATGCCGGGCAACACCGGGAGGTAGCATTTCCCAATTGCCAATATGACCGGAAACAAACAGAACTGAGCCACCGCGACGGGCCTGCTCCAACAGATGTTCGACCCCCTGAACCTCAAATCCCGGGCCAGAAGGTGTGTTTTCCTGTAAGCGCGAGAGGTGAGGCAGTTCCCCGACCGTACGCCCCAAATTCTCCCATACACCTTTGACAATCCGCTTTCTCTGCGGGCGTGTCAGGCTTGGCATGGCAATTTGCAGATTACGGTCAGCCACCTTGGAAACAGGCAACAACGGCCCAACAAAACGAGCAACACGACCAGCAAAATTGGATGCCTTGACTGGCCCCATTTTCAGGAACGCACCAAGCAGACAGCGCGCAACAGCGGCCTCCACCCTCATGAGAGCCGTTATCTCTCCTTTACTCATCTGGTTGTTCCTGAAGAAAAAAGGCAATCAAGAAGCCTTTCTGGTGCCATCTCATCATCCCATTTCAATCCCACCCCCACAACCTGAACACGGGACCGAAAAGAAGCCGGGAGACGCACCGCATCTTTGGGCGTTGTAACCAACTGCGCACCGTCTTGCTCGGCAAGAGTAATCAGACGCTCCATATCCCGCGCCTTATAGAAATAATGATCAGGAAAGGCGAGGCTTTGGGAGAGCATGACCCCGGCCTCACTCAATCCCTCAAAGAATTTGGACGGCCGCCCCAGTCCGGCAAAGGCAACGCACGGTGTGTCTTTTAACGCTGCAATATCTGCCCTATCTGGCTGAAGAGCGGCACGCAGAACGGGTCCGCACGCTACAAGTTCCCGTTTATAGCGGGCCAGAAAGCCTGTTCTATCCGGCCCGATGAGAAGAACAGCAGAGGCACGCGCTAATGCCCTTTGCGCCCGTTCACGCAAAGGGCCTGCGGGAAGAACGTGACCATTCCCCAAGCCGACAATGCCATCAACGCTCAACAGCGACACATCTTTGTGCAAACCGGGATTCTGAAACCCATCATCCATAATCAGACATTGCGCGCCTGCATTGATAGCAGCACGTGCGGATGCGACACGATCACCGCCCACCCACGTCGGACAGTGGGTCGCCAGCAGCAGGGATTCATCTCCCACATCGCTAATTGTGTGCAGGGCAGGATTTACCCTTGTGGTTACCTTGACCTGGCCGCCATACCCGCGGATCAGCGCGTGAACGGCTATTTTCCGGTTCTGCAACCGTTTCACCAGATCCAGCACGACCGTTGTCTTGCCGGTGCCTCCGGTTGTTATATTCCCACAGCATAAAACAGGGACGGGGGCTTTCCACCCCTCTTTTGCCTGCCTGTTGTCCGCCCAGGCAGACACTACTGCCGCTATCGGCGAAAGCAGGAAGGGCAAGCATTTTGCGTCGGGATTCTGCCAAAAACGAGGCGGATGAATCATGACTTCAGCAGGTCCAGAGCGCGGCTGGTCAAACGGTCCACAAGATCTTCATTGGCAGCGGAAACACGCTCCTTGCTCATTGCGGCGTTATGCGCGCGCAGTCCGGGATCTGCGAACATCTGTCTGACCCATTGAGCAAGATCAGTAGCCGTTTTCACCACGGCCACACTATTCCCCAACTTCTGGAACGCCTCTTCAAAATTATGAACCAACGGGCCTGTTGCCAGCGCGCAATTCAAGCGCGCCGGTTCAAACGGATTATGGCCGCCACCACCACCTTTTACGCCCGGAAGGCTGTTTCCAATAAATACCACGTCCGCCAGACGATAAAAAAGACCAAGTTCGCCTAACGTATCGCATATCCAGACAGCGTCCGCCTTCTGCGGCACCATTCCCAAAGAACGCCGAGGCGCACCCGAAAAAAGTGCGCCAACCTCAGCACCACGCTCCGGATGCCGGGGCACAATAAGCGTCAAAAGATCTGGAATCTCATTTTGCAGAGTCTCAAGCGCCTTCCAGATAACCTGCTCTTCACCCTCATGAGTGGACGCTGCCAGAAATACAGGACGCCCCGCTAACTGTGCTCCAAGTGCCTGCAATACCTCTTTCTTCACAGGAAGAGGGCTCGCAACCGTTTTCAAATCTCCACTCGCCAATACTGTCCGAGCGCCCAGTTTCTCAAAACGCTGCGCATCTTCCAGAGCTCGAGGAGCAATCCATGCAAAACGTTCCAGCATCCGTTTCGCAATCCGTGGCACTTTCTGCCATTTACGGAAAGATGCAGCTGACAACCTGCCATTAACCAAAGCCACCGGCAGGTTGCGCTCATGACACAGCCCGATCAGATTGGGCCATAATTCACTTTCTGTGAAAATGGCGGCCTGCGGTTGCCAGTAACCGAGAAAACGTTTGCCCCATCGCGGAACATCCAACGGAACAAACTGATGGATTATACGCGGCGCATCAGCCATTCGTTGCTCAACCATTCGGGCCGCTGTCACTGTGCCCGTTGTGACTAACACCGTGAGCCGAGTATTCTGGCATAGACAGTTTTCAACCAACGGCAGAATGGAAACGACTTCTCCGACACTGGCTGCATGGAACCAGATCAGCGCCCCCGTTGGCCGCGATCGAGACGCAAACCCCATTTTTTCCCGTACACGAGCTGCGACTTCTTTGCCGCGCGTCTGCCGCCACCTCAGAAAAAAGGGTAATGCCGGAGCAAGAACTGTAGCAACCGTAGCCCACAGCCGCGATGGCATGAGATCGAGCGGTTCGGGGCGAAATTCTTCTGTCGGGGCCTGATGCGTAACGGTTCTACAACGCATGGCGGCCTCAGCCTTGTCCATCGCGTCCGTAATGGCATCTGATAAAATCTGTCCGGCTTCCTCCGCACTTCTTCCGTCAGCATTAAGATGGAAAAGAGGAGCACCGCAGACAAAACGACCGTTCCCGAAGGGCACGGGAATAATCATTCTGTCCCAGGATTTCAGACGAAAACCGGAACATGTTGCGCCTATAGGCACGATAGGCATTTTTACCATTGCCGCCAGCGCAGCCGCCCCTTGCTGTGCCTGCCGACGCGGACCACGCGGACCATCTGGCGTTATGGCAACAATACCACCATGGCGTAATCTGGCACGCATACGCCGGATTGCAGCCGCTCCGCCTTTATTCTTGCCGCGCGTGTCAGATGAGCCCGCAATGGACCATATGCGCCATGGGCCAACAATATCGGCAATCAGCCGACCATCCTTATTACGGCTTATCAGCACATGTAAGCGTAACGTAGGGTTCTGCGGCTCCGCCCACCACCAGAGAGCAGGTGTTAACGGCAGAGCTTCATGCCAGAACGCCACAATGGCCGTATGCCCGTCCTGCGCAGTCAACAGCCTGCGGGCCGCTGGGTCCACGGTAAACGTCCAGCGCATGGTGCGCAGCGTCAGCCCCAGATAGCCTCTGACCGAAGAAATCAGGAACTTGCGCAGAAGAGAGCTGGAGGAAAAACGAAATGCCGTCACGCCAGACTGCCTCCGGCGCTAAAGCAACTTCCTCCTGAAGGCAAAACCTTCCGGTTGTTCGTTCAGAACAGCAGGTTGATAGGCGACGGTAAAAGCCTCGTGTGCTTTCTGCCATACAGAAGCATCCACGCCTTCCGGCACAACAACGCTATTGACGCCACACCGGAGCAGAAATTCATACTGATCAGGCAGGATATGCCCGCCGGCACGAATTTCACCTTTGAAATGCAGGTGCTCACGCAAAGCTCGGGCCTGTGTAAACCCACGTCCATCCCGGAAAATCGGGAACGTAACTTGCACACAAGACAAACGGGGCAGGGCGACACGCAGGTCTTCCACCTGATCTCCTGCGTTCAGCAGGACACCTAGACGGCCATCACCGTTCCGGCCCAATCCCTCTGCCAACCGCGCCAGAGGCACCAACACATCACCTGAAGGCAGGCTCTCGCCTTCAATGGCAATCTGCCAGTTATCGTCTTTAATCTGGCCGTTCTCAAGCAGTGGCATACGCGGCGTCCTTGAATGGTGCTGTGCCTAAACGGCGGCACGTTTCAATAAACTGCTCACCCGCCGTCCTTCTGGCAAGATACGTATCAATGATCCGGGCGATTGCATCAACCGTTTCATCTTCGGACATGGCTGCCCCGATAATCTGGCCAATTGAAACCGTATCCTGATCCGCAGCTCCTCCCAGTGTGATCTGGAAGGCTTCCTCACCCCGTTTATCCACCCCAAGAATACCAATATGCCCGGCATGATGATGCCCGCAGGCATTGATGCACCCGGAGATATTCAATCGCAGAGGACCGATTTCCCGCTGTAGATCCGGGCTTGCAAAGCGTTCGCTCAGTTTTTGCGCAATAGGAATGGAGCGCGCATTGGCCAGAGCGCAGTAATCAAGGCCAGGGCAGGCCACGATATCAGTAATGAACCCGACATTCGCCGTGCCCAGCCCATTCTGCTCAAGCGTCTGCCACAAGCCATAAAGCTTGTCCTGCCGCACATGCCCCAGAACAACGTTCTGCAGATGCGTGATCCGCAACTCACCAAAGCTCAGTTGATCCGCCAGATCCGCTAGCAGATTCATCTGCGAGGATGTCACATCTCCAGGAATTCCGCCTGCAGGCTTGCAGGAAATTGTTACCGAAACATATCCCGGCTGTTTATGCGCGTGCGTATTGGTGCGCACCCAGAAATCAAACGCCCGATCCGCTTTACGCTGCTGGGCAAGTTTTTCTGCCGCCTGACCCGCCGGATCAAAATCAGGCACGCCAAACCGGGCCCGGATAGCCGCTACAATCCCTTCATCAAGCCGGTAGCGCGCCCGATCCATGGCAACAAATTCTGAGTTCACACGATCCCGGAACTCATCCACACCCAAGGCCTGCACCAGAATCTTGATGCGGGCCTTATAGATGTTATCGCGTCGGCCAAATTCGTTATAAACGCGCAGAATAGCTTCCAGATAAGCAATCAGATCTTCTTCAGGCAGATCATCACGCAGCTTTACACCAACAATCGGTGTCCGCCCCAAACCGCCACCAACATAGACCTCAAATACCGGTCGGCCGTTTTCACCGTTGCGGGCCATCAACCCAATGTCGTGAAAGCGCGCCGCCACCCGATCCTGCGGGCTGCCAGAAATTGCAATCTTGAATTTACGTGGCAGAAACGTGAATTCAGGATGCAGAGTGGACCATTGCCGCAAAATTTCCGCATGCACCCTTGGGTCCAGCACTTCATCAGCAGCCGCGCCAGCAAACTGATCTGCCGTCACGTTCCGGATGCAGTTGCCACTGGTTTGAATGGCATGCATATCCGCATCGGCCAGAAGTGCCAGAATATCCGGGGTATCTTCCAGCCTGATCCAATTAAACTGAATATTCTGCCGCGTGGTGAAATGGCCGTAATCACGGTCATATCTCTGGGCGATCTGGGCAAGCGTACGCATCTGCCCGGAATTGAGAATACCATAGGGAATAGCCACGCGGAGCATATAGGCGTGCAATTGAAGATACAGCCCGTTCATGAGACGAAGCGGCTTGAATTCTTCCTCTGTCAACGCACCGGAAATGCGCCGTTCCACCTGATCCCGAAACTGAGCCACACGCTGCTTGAGAAACGTGCGGTCAACCTCATCATAGGCATAATGCCCGACAGGCAAGGGAGAATGAGGGGCGTGAGACATGATAAAAAGAGACCTTGGTTAACGTCGCGGATCAGGCGGGAGAAACGGCAGGATGCTCCTGCCATTCAGGCGTAAAGTCTGGATGCACGCTGGGGCCGCCAGCCCGAATGCGTTCACGACTGGTGATGGGCACCGGCCCACTGGACGTAACAGTGACCTGCACGCCGTAAACACCAACCAGTTCATTATCCTGCGCGCTTGCTGTCTGCTGCTTCAGGGCATCCTCAATGTCCGCATTGGAATAGACATGAGCGTGCCGAATGAAAGGTGACCATTCTCCATCGGCCGCCAGCCAGACAATACGTCCGTCAAGCAAACGATTGGCGGTAATCACGCTGGAACCTTCTGCGTCCCGGCGGTTATTTCTGCGGTCCATGAGAGGCACCTTTCTCGAACGACCCAAGTGGGCGAATTTTACACATAATGGTGGAGATTATCAAGATAACACGCTTTTGAACGATGATTATCGACCACTCTCGCCCAAACGCATACCTTATCTGGATAATTCACACATCCTTGGCACTAGCTGTATCTTTTTCCATCCCGAAACAGGCGCGCACGGCTGATGTCGAGAACACCATGGCTCTCTGAAAGCACATTTTCCCCCGTATAATCGGGAATATGCACAGCGATGGTGCGATCTTTCAATCGAGCCAGATAATGCCGGTAGCCATTTCTCACTCCTTGGGAAGAAATGGGCACAGTCTGGCCCTGCACAAGATCGGCAGATGCGATCGTAATTTCAAAAGGCCGGATCATAGCATCAGCCGGACCTGGAGCGATCTCGGCAGCAACTGCAAACGGCAGAACTCCGTCTTCTTTCGGCGTGAACCACCCATCCTGCACGACACCATGGAAGGTCGCGGATTCTCCGAGAAACTCCATCACAAATGCCGTTGCCGGTTCCTTGTCCAACTCTTCCGGGCTGGCATCCTGCATGATGGAACCCTGTTGCATCACCACGATCCGGTCCGCCACTTCAAGCGCTTCTTCCTGATCATGCGTCACCAGAATGGTGGTCAGGCCAAGCCGATCATGCAGGGAGCGTAACCACGAGCGAATGGTGCGCCTGACAATGGGATCAAGCGCCCCAAATGGCTCATCAAGCAACAGCAGACCAGGCCCGGTCGCCAACGCACGCGCCAAGGCGACACGTTGCCGTTGTCCGCCAGAAAGCCGGGCAGGGTAGGCCTTGCCCATATCGGGCAACTGCATCAGATCCAGCAATTCCTGCACACGGGTGGCAATCTCGCCTTGTGATGGCCGCATGGCCCGTGGCTGAACATCGAGCCCGAAACTGATGTTGCGGGCCACCGTCATATGGGGAAACAGGGCGTAATTCTGGAAAACAAAGCCGATCTTGCGGGCTCTGTCCTGCATGTTCTCCACCTTCTGGCCATCCAGAAGCAGGGAACCGCTTTCACACGTATCAAGGCCCGCAATCGCGCGTAACAATGTTGTTTTGCCTGCGCCGGATGGCCCTACCAACGCAACAAAAGCGCCGGTTGGTACATCCAGAGAAACATCATTGAGCAGCCGCTTGCGTGTACCCGGAGCACACCGCACCAGATTCTGGATTAAGACGCTCATGCCTGTTTTTCCCGCCAGCGGGTAATCCATTCCGGCACGGAACGCAGCAGAACCGCGCTCATCGCCATAGCAGCAAGAAGCGTTGCCATGGTGAAGGCCGCCACAGTCTGGTACCCATTATAAAGACTTTCAATATGCAATGGCATGGTCTCGGTCAGACCGGGGATATGCCCGGAAACAACTGAGACTGCGCCAAATTCCCCCATGGCACGCGCTGTTGTCAGCAAAATACCTGAAAATAGAGCCACCCGAGCACCCGGCAGGGTAACACGCCACAGAATTTGCCAGAATCCGGCTCCGGCCAGCATCGCGGCCTCCTCAGCATCACGCCCTTGCTGCTCCATCAATGGCACCAGAGTGCGAACCACATATGGAAGCGTCACGAACAAAGTCGCCAGCATGATGCCCGGTACGGCAAAGGCAACATGAATACCCGCCTGCTCAAGAGCCTGTCCCCACCAGCCTTGCGCTCCAAACAGCAATAACCACACCAGACCGGAGACCACAGGAGAAATGCTGAGCGGAAGCTCCACCAGGACGAGTAGGGCAGAACGCCCCGGAAAGCGATATTTTGTCAGCAACCATGCCGCGAGCACACCAAACATCGTGTTGACCGCCACGGAAACAACACTGACTTCCAGTGTCAGCCAGATAGCCGCAATACCATCCGGATCTTTCAATGTTTCAAGGGCTGGGCCTATCCCGTTTTTCAGGGCTTCGCTTACCACAACGGCCGGGGGCATCAGCAAAACAATGGCTATGACAGCCCATGAGACCACCCACAGAATGTAGGTTTTCACGCGGCATCTCCCCATGCAGAAAACTTCCGCCGCACCACACCCACAAGAGTAAGGGCTGCCAGAGATGTCAGCAACAGAACAAGGGCAATCGCTGTTGCGCCGGGATAATCGAACTCCTGTAATCTGACCACCACCAGAAGGGGGGCGATTTCACTCCGAAAAGGCTGGTTGCCCGCAATAAAAATCACGGAGCCATATTCTCCAACGCCGCGAGCGAACGCCAACCCGAACCCTGTAATCAAGGCTGGAAGCAGTGGCGCCAGAACCACCCTGAGAACAATCTGCCAGGGCCGTGCGCCCAACAGCACCGCAGCTTCTTCCAGATCACGTGGGAGATTTTTCAACACAGGTTCAACTGTACGAACCACAAAAGGTAGCCCTACGAACATAAGAGCCAGAACAATACCGGGCCGACTGTATGCCACCACGATACCGAGCTTGGCTAAAGGGGCGCCAAGCCAACCTTGGGGACCGTAAAGGGTAGCCAACGTAATACCAGATACAGCCGTAGGGAGCGCCAGTGGCAAATCGACCAAAGCATCAGCAACTCTACGCCCCGGCAGATCTCCCCGAACCAATGCCCAGGCAAGCAATAGTCCAATCGGAAGGTTGAACAGGGCCGCCAAGGCCGCAGAGGAAAAGCTGGTCCAGAGGGCGGCAAACATGCGGGTATCATGCAGAGCGCCCACCACAGCACCCATGCCATCCTGCCAGGGACGGATCGCAAGGGCGCATAACGGCAGGACAATAAAAAAACCGGTCCACAACAGCGTTGCCGCGAGGGAAAGCCGATAACCGGGCAGGGCGGAATCACCACCCCGCAAAAAAGTGAGAACAGTCTGCCTCATCACATCAATGGCACTTCAAGGAACGGGCCTCTGGCCCTGCTGGCACGCTCACATCGCAGCATTTGATCTGCGCCAGACACTGGAGCAGGTGAGGCGAAACATTAGCCATGTCACTTTCCTCAACGCACACCAAACCCGGTTCCTGAAAAGGCCAGAAACCGGGTTTCAAGCGGAAAAGTCTTACAAACTCGATCAGGAACGCGCGCGTGCTACACCTGATAACGCCGTGGCGTCTTTCACGAAAGACGCAAGCGTTTTTATAACATTTTCCGCGCTGCCTGAGGCCGTCTTCAGATGAAGGGCAGGAGCCTGAGGTGCTTCATAGGGAGCATCAATCCCTGTGAAACCGCTGATCTTTCCAGACCGTGCTGCTGCATACAGTCCTTTAGGGTCACGCTGTTCACACGTGGAGAGATCAGCGTCCACAAAGACTTCTTCAAAGCCTTCCCCAATGATCTGGCGGGCAAGAGCCCGATCAGACTGCAAAGGAGAAATCAGGGCGACCAGTACAACCTGTCCTGCATCCCGCAGAATACGGGCGACTTCAGCCGCGCGCCTCACGTTTTCGGTCCGGTCCGCTTCCGAGAAACCCAGATCCTTGCACAGGCCTGTGCGCAGCGTATCTCCATCCAGCACCGTCACATCCAGCCCGGCGGCAAATAATGCCGCTTCAGCACCGCGCGCCAACGTGCTTTTTCCGGCACCAGAAAGTCCTGTCAGCCAGAACACGGCACCCCGATGCCCTTTGACCCGTTCGCGGTCCTGCAGGGTAACTGTGCTGGCACTTGGATGAATGACTTTTTCGCCAGCCGCAATTGCAGCCGGTCCAATCAATGGTGCCCCACCAACAATACGCTGCTGACGGTCAACCAGCACGCCGCGCCCATCAGCGGTGCCCGGCACAAACGGATCAAACTGCACGTTTTCCGAGGCAGAAAGCGTGATTTCCGCGAAGCCTTCGGCGGGAACTTCTTCGCCCGGCTGTTCGGTCAGGTCGTCCAGATTCAGAACGGAATCAATGGACGTAACCGTTACAGCATGCTCTGCCGTAGCTAGACGCAGCTTGAAGCTTTCCCCAACCCGGAGAGGCTCCTGACGCAGCCAGAACAAACGCGTCCGAATACGGGACGCCTCAACCGGCGGTTCTTCCTGCAGATGGAGGAGATCACCACGGTCTGGAATGACATCCGGCTCCAGCGTAACAGCAATGGACTGCCCCGCCACAGCAGCAACCTGCGGTGCAGTATGCCAGCTTTCAATGGATGCAATGCGCGCAGGGGTCTTCTGCGTTCCGATAATAACCGTATCACCAACGCGCACACGCCCACGCTCGATACGCCCGGCCACATAGCGCTTGTCGTTAAAGCGATATACGTCCTGCACCGGTAGACGTAGCGGCAGATTGGCGCGTGACGCAGGTGAGGGGACCTGTGCCAGAGCCTCTGTCAGCGTCGGTCCATCGTACCACGGCATACGCTCGGAACGGGAGGCGATATTATCGCCGTCACGGGCGGAAGCAGGCACGAACAGCGCGGCTTCCAGATCAAGCTTGCCAAGCAGTTCAGAAACAGACTGTTCAACTGCTTCAATCTTCTTCTGGTCAAAATCAAGCAGATCGACCTTGTTCAGCAGCACGATGACATGCCGGATTCCAATAAGATGCAGCAACATGGCGTGACGACGTGTTTGCTCACGCGCGCCTTCAGCAGCATCCACCACCAGAACGGCGGCTTCTGCATCTGCGGCACCCGTAATCATGTTGCGCAGGAACTGACGGTGTCCGGGCGCATCCACAATCACAAATTCCCGCCCACCCAGCAGGAAGGGAATGCGCGTCGAATCAACTGTCACACCCTGGTCACGCTCAATCTGAAGAGAGTCGAGCAGGAAGCTCCACTCGATCTTCAGGCCGCGCTTTTTGGATGACTCAATAATCTGGGCAACCTTACCTTCCTGAAGGTTGTCCGTGTCGTGAAGCAACCGGCCGATCAGGGTCGATTTTCCGTGGTCAACATGCCCCACAATAACAATAGGAGTTGCCGCGTCCTGAGACGAAATAACGTTTTGGCTCATGATGAAATTCCAGTCCGCACTAAAGATCAGAGATAACCGGCAACACGAAGCCGTTCAAAGGCATCTTCGGACTCATGGTCCATGGCACGGCCTGCGCGCTCAGATGTGCGGGTGGTTTCAAGCTCGGCGATAACTTCAGCAACCGTGGCTGCATTACTTTCCACCGGATTTGTAATGTCCTGATCGCCCAGAGAACGATAGCGCTTGCCGTCTTTGGCAAAATACAGATCAACCAGCGGAATGCCTTCGCGTTCAATGTAGCGCCAGATATCAATCTCACGCCATGAAAGCAGAGGATGGACGCGGATATGCATCCCTTCTTCATGCGGGGTGGCATACTGGTCCCAGAATTCGGGAGGCTGGTTGCGGATATCCCATTTATGGCTGGCACCGCGCGGACTGAACACACGTTCCTTGGCGCGCGTGCCCTGTTCATCACGCCGAATTCCAGCAATCACGCCCTGCAGATGATGCTTTTCAATCATCGCAGCAAGGCCAGCCGTTTTACGAGCAGCGGAACGCGCGGCCGGCGGCAAAGAAGGGTCCATGTCTTCTACAGGCGGGCAGGTACCCAAAAGCAGATCCAGATCCCATTTCTTGGCGTATTCATCACGGAACGCATACATTTCCGGAAATTTTTTGCCCGTATCCACATGCATGACAGGAAACGGCACACGCCCAAGAAACGCCTTTTTGGCAAGCCAGACCATAACATTGGAATCCTTGCCCAGAGACCACAACATGGCCAGGGGGCGAAGCTTGCGATAGGCTTCCCGAAGAATAAAGACGCTTTGCGCCTCAAGCTGATCAAGATGGTCCATGTTACGATCAAAACCCGTTTCTAGAAAAATAGATGTGAACCTGGAGTGGTGGAAAAAGGCGCATCAACCTGCCGTATGGATGCCGCATTCCGTTTTAGAAAGTCCGGCCCAGCGTCCTGCACGCGCATCCTGGCCTGCGCCCACGGGATGCGTGCAGGGTGCACAACCAATGGAAGGATAACCTTGGGCGACCAAAGGATGAAGCGGTAGGCCGCGCCGCGCCATTTCCTCAGTGATTTCTGCACCCGTCCAAGCTGCAAGAGGATTAAGCCGCACCTGCCCATCGGCTTTTTCCTCAACAACAGGTAGTGCCGCGCGGGTGGACGCCTGACCGCGCTTTCGGCCCGTCACTAACACAGCATAGGGCAGGGAGGCCGCATCAAGCGGTTCGACCTTGCGCAACTGACAGCAAGCATCCGGGTCAAACGCCCACAATTCTCCGGTGGGGTCTCGCGCTTCAAGCGCCGCTTTCTGAGGCTTTATGTCCTGCACATTGGTCAGCCCCAAAAAGCGAGCCAACTCGGCACGGTAAGCCAGCGTTTCTGGAAAATGTTTTCCTGTTTCCAGAAACAGCACAGGCATATCAGGCGCTGCTTCCGCCACAAGCGCAAGAAGCAACGCAGATTCCGCACCGAAGGAAGAGAGAACCGCAATTCTGTCTTTGAGAAGCCGAAAGGCTGACCGCAAAAGTTTGACAGGGTCATCTTCCTCTGCACGCAGCATGGAGAGAACCTGTGGTTCAACAGACATAAAAGCACTTTCCAAAAAAGCCATTGATTGCCGTGCCCGCCCTCAATTACACACGAAAACGGGCATCTTCAAGGACAATCCACACAAAATGAACGCGAAATTTGCATCCAAGCCATACATAAGGCTCAAGGCACATTTAAACTTGCGCCACACAAACTACATTATTTTTTCGTGATATATCGCTTAGCCTGCCACGGAGCGCCCACGACCAAAATAGCCTTTACTGCTGTTCCGCAGATAGATCTCATTACTTATGTCGATAGCAGCAACGGTTGGCAGAACGGTTTTTGTGAGAAATCAGGCAGAAACCGAAAATATTAAACACAGAGTAAAGCCGTCAAAGCATAGATTTGAAGCCGGGAGCGCTATCAGGATCCACCTCCGCCACCATTTAGTTGGCATAATATATCTTATGCGATTTTTATGCGCGCTTTAAAATACGCTCTAAATGATTGGCATAGTCTTTGCCTCACGGCTCTGCACAGTCCCGGCCATCATTCCTCCCTCCCGAAGTCAGATGGCTGCAGGACTGTGCTGCGGCCTATATTACTGAACTGGCGGTTTCGGATTATCACGACGGAACAGTGCCCATTCTTCCATCACGGTTCCGTCCGGCAGATGGCAAAAATTAACCTGCCCTTTCTGGTCATCGTGCTGGGCGGTCAACGTGCCGCCTTTCTTGGTGCAATAAAGCGTGGCTGGATTAGGCATCCGTAACGGCCGCACCCGCTGTGTTGAGCGATCTTCATGGTGTGGTGTCTGGCAACCAGCCAGCATGCCAAGCGTGCTCACCATCAGCGCTGCCTGCATTGTACGTTGGAAAATCTGCTTCATGACCTGATTATCCTGTTCAATTCTTACAGAATGGTACGGCCAAAAGCAGGTCTCTTCCCCCGCTCCTATTCCGACCCGTATCGCGTGTTGTTGCCCTAAAATTCAAGACTTGTCATGCCTGTTCTCAACGCCATGCCGGGACAGCACATCGACAACCCAGTCTGCAAAAACCTGAATCCGGCGGGAAAGATGTTTTCTGTGAGGATAAACCAGTGCCAGCGGCAAGGTCTCTGCCTGATAATCCGGCAGAACTTCAACCAGACGTCCCGCCTGCAAATCTGCCTTAACATCATACGCCGGCACCTGTATCAGGCCCAAGCCTGCCAGACAGCACGCAATCAAGGCTTCGGCACTGTTCACTGTTACCCGCCCTGCCATTTCGTGTCTGTGCAGTCCGTGAACTTCGTCCACCCATTCCCATGCCTCCATGCGCCCGGTGCCGGGAGAAGCATAATGCACTTCTTGATGATGAATCAGATCTTCGGGCACCATCGGGCAGCCATACCGCGCCAGATAAGCAGGACTGGCCACATTCACCAACGGAAGTTCCGCAATTTTACGGGCGATCAGGCTGGAATCCTGCAAAGGCCCAACACGCAGCACACAATCCACACCATCTTCAACCAGATTGATGGGCCGATCCGTTACTCCCAGTTCAATATCGATATCCGGATAGCGATCAAGAAATTCAGGCAATGCAGGCGCGACAACAAGCCGCCCAATCCGGCCCGGCATGTTGACCCGCAATAACCCACGCGGGCTGACGTGATTCTGCCTGAACAGATTTTCCACATCCTCCACCTCCACGATCAGCCTTACACACTGGTCGTAAAAGGCCTGTCCGTCAGGCGTGGCGGAAACCGAACGCGTCGTCCGTGCCAGCAACCGTACCCCTACCCGTTGCTCCAGCATCTGAATGGCTGTGGAGACACTGGAGCGGGGCATTCCCAGAAAATCTGCCGCCTTTGAGAAGCTTCCTGTCTCCACAACGCGCGTAAAAATCCGGAACAGATCAATCCGATCCATACCCTTCTCCAGAACTCGATGATTGTCCTGTTTTTACGACATATGTTGTCGAAAATTACAAATTTATTCGCCTAATGCCGACCAATATTATCGTCATCAGTCTTGTGGCTGTCACTCATGCACAAAACAGGAGATACATTATGGTTGACCATTCTCTTCACGGAAAAACAGTTCTTATCACCGGAGGCGCCAAAAATCTTGGTGCCTTGATTGCGCATGATCTGGCTGCCCATGGTGTAGGCGCTATTGCTATTCATTATAATAGTGCCGCCACAAAAGCCGATGCTGACAAAACGCTGACAAGGTTAACGCAGGCAGGCGTCAAAGCCGTAGCATTTCAGGCAGATCTCACAACGGCAGCCGCAACAACAAAGCTGTTTGCGGATACTATTGCCGCGATTGGCAAGCCCGATATCGCTATCAACACCGTTGGCAAAGTTCTCAAAAAACCGATTGTGGAGACAACTGAGGCTGAATTTGACGAGATGTTTGCCGTCAACACGAAGGCTGCCTATTTCTTCCTGAAAGAAGCAGGCCTTCACCTGAAGGATAACGGCAAGATCGTCACGCTTGTGACGTCTCTTCTGGGGGCCTACACGCCCTTTTACTCTACCTATGCAGGCTCAAAATCCTCGGTGGAGCACTTTACCCGTGCTGCGTCCAAGGAATTTGGCGCACGTGGCATTTCCGTAAACGCCATTGGGCCCGGCCCCATGGATACGCCGTTTTTCTACGGGCAGGAAGCGCCTGACGCTGTAGCCTATCACAAATCCGCCGCGGCCCTTTCGCCTTTCAGCAAAACCGGCCTGACGGATATTGAAGATGTCGTGCCGTTTGTTCGTACGCTGGTTTCTGATGGATGGTGGATGACGGGACAGACCATTCTGGTTAACGGCGGGTATACGACAAAATAAGTCCACACCACTTACAGGAAGAAGGGTTTTGTCTCCGCAACAGCCCTCTTCTTGGGGTTGGCTTTTTCATACAGTTTGCAGGAAGACCGATCTAAAAATCGGCTGCTGGTTTTAGTGACCGAAAAACATCCCCGATATACGAGCAAGAACCCCTAAAAGCCCTTGTCGGCTGCCTCCAACAGCCCAGCAGGCCAACTTGCTCGGCATTTGAATTAGCTATTTCAAACGCCGTTTGAACCAGCAGCATGTGAGGATGGGCAAAGATTTTTTTAGACCCAAAAAACCGATCTGAAAGCACGATGTGACCAGCGGGACAAAAATCCGGTGTATTCCGCCACAAGCTTCGCAGCAGTCCGACCATACTGATTTTTCGAGACACCTTCTTGATTGGAAGAAATCCCGTCTCCCCCAGAATGACGCACGCTGGCGTTTAGGCTGCAAAGCAGATATGATGTTATCTTTATATCATAAAAAATCCGGTTTCTCACATGCCCGATGGTTCTTCTCCTGTTTCCCGTCCCTCCTCCGCCATGTCTGCGTCCGGCTTAACTGGCGTTGATATTCGTCATGACTGGACAGTAGCTGACATTCAGGCTCTGCTGGATCTGCCATTCCCTGAACTTATGTTCCGGGCCCAGACTATTCACCGGGCCAGTTTTGACCCGACAGATATCCAGATTTCCACCCTTCTTTCCATCAAGACTGGCGGCTGTCCGGAAGATTGCGCTTATTGCCCGCAAAGTGCGCGGCATGAAAAAAGCGTTAAAGCCGATCGCCTGATGGCTGTGGAAACCGTATTGGCAGAAGCCCGCAAGGCGCGTGACGCCGGGGCAAGCCGCTTCTGCATGGGGGCCGCATGGCGTTCCCCTAAGGAGCATGATCTGGAAACCGTTTGTGCCATGGTGGAAGGCGTCAAGGATCTAGGGCTGGAAACGTGCGTCACTCTCGGCATGTTGGATTCCGCGCAAGCCGGAAAACTCAAAGATGCGGGGCTGGATTACTACAACCACAATCTGGACACCTCCCCCGAATTTTACGGTGAAATCATCAGCACCCGCACTTATCAGGATCGCCTGGATACGCTGTCCCATGTGCGTGATGCCGGCATCAATGTCTGTTGCGGTGGTATTGTTGGCATGGGCGAAAACGAGACGGATCGGGCTGGCCTGATTGCCGCGCTTGCTACCCTCCCCACCCACCCTGAAAGCGTGCCCATCAATCTGCTGGTGCGCGTAAAAGGTACCCCGCTGGGCGAAGCCGAAGAGATTGATCCACTCGACTTTGTACGCATGATTGCCGCAGCGCGTATCACCATGCCCAAAAGCCGCGTTCGTCTTGCTGCGGGCCGTGAAAACATGAGTGATGAAACGCAGACCCTCTGCTTCCTGGCGGGAGCCAACTCCATTTTTTATGGGGAACGGCTACTGACCACTCCCAATCCGCAGGCTCAGCGTGATCGGGTTCTGCTTGATCGCCTGGGTATGCACACTACAGGGATTGGTCTGGACGCAGCTCAGGCCTGAGCTGCATCTGACCCTTTAAAACAATGACTTACTCCGTAAAGGAAATGTTCCTCACCCTTCAGGGAGAAGGAGGACAGGCTGGTCGTGCGGCCGTGTTCTGCCGCTTTACCGGGTGCAATCTGTGGACCGGGCGTGAGGAAGATCGCGCCAAAGCCACGTGCCAGTTCTGCGATACGGACTTCATTGGCACCGATGGTTCCGGCGGTGGGAAATTTGAAAACGCTGATGCCCTGGCAGATGCGATTGCGAGCCTGTGGCCTGACAAACCTGTTTCACGTTCCGTACCGGGGTTGGTGGTTTTTACGGGAGGAGAACCCCTCCTCCAACTTGATACCTCGTTGATTGATGCCATGCACCAACGGGGCTTTAAGATCGCGGTTGAAAGCAATGGTACTGTCACGGCACCTGACGGGATAGACTGGCTGTGCATCAGCCCCAAAGCCGGCGCACCGCTTGAACAGCGGCACGGAACTGAGCTCAAGCTGGTTTTCCCGCAATCGGGACTTGATCCCGCTACACTGGAAAATCTCGACTTCTCACATTTCTGGCTTCAACCCATGGACGGGCCAGACCAAAGCGCCAATATACAGGCTGCCATCCGCTACTGTATGGCGCACCCCAAATGGGGTCTTTCTCTCCAGACCCACAAGCTGACCGGTATTCCCTGATCCATGACCCTCCCTCTCAACGCTCAAAAAGAATCAGCTCTTGTTCTGTTTTCTGGCGGACAGGATTCCGCAACCTGTCTGGCGTGGGCTCTGGCCCGCTTCGGCCGCGTAGAAACCATGGGGTTTGATTATGGCCAGCGCCATGCGGTGGAACTGGAATGCCGCGAAGCACTGCGTGAAGGCATGCGGGCTCAAAATCCGGTTTGGGCTGAACGTTTGGGCATGGATCACACTCTGGCCCTTGGCGCGCTTGGCGATATCTCGGAAACAGCACTGACCCGCGATGCTGAAATCGCAATGGCGGAAGGGGGCCTGCCCAACACTTTTGTGCCGGGCCGGAACATCATCTTTCTGACCTTTGCCGCGGCACTCGCAGCCCGGCGCGGCATCCGGCATATTGTCACCGGGGTATGTGAAACCGACTATTCCGGCTATCCGGATTGCCGGGATGACACCATAAAAGCCGTTCAGGTAGCCCTGAATCTGGGGATGGATGCGCGCTACGTGCTGCATACCCCGTTGATGTGGATCAACAAGGCTGAAACATGGAAACTGGCTGAGGAACTGGGGGGCGATGATCTTGTCACCCTGATTAACCGTGAAAGCCATACCTGTTATCTTGGAGAACGCACAGCGCTCCACGCGTGGGGCCATGGCTGCGGAAAATGCCCTGCCTGTGATCTCCGCCGTGCGGGATGGGAAGACTATGAAGCGGAGAAGGCTCATGCCTGATCTGGTTTTTACCCGCCGCTTTTCCATGGGCCACCGGCTTATTCATGGTGCCAGCGAGTCCTGTGCTCTGCCTCATGGGCATAATGAATTCGTAACTGTAAAATTATCCCCTACCCACCAGACCCGTCTGGATGGCAAAGGCAATATGCCTGTTTCGTTCCAGAAAGCCAAAAGCACCTGGCACCGTTTTGTAGACGAAAAACTGGATCATGCTTTGCAACTGGCAGAAGATGACCCTCTTCTGGGGTGGTTTCAGGCCCATGAACCGGAGCGTGCACGCCGCATTGTGGTAACGCCTGGTGACCCCACCACGGAACTGATGGTCTGCCTGATGATGGCGAAGATCAACGCCTTTCTACGGGCAGAAGGAGATATGCTCCGCTGCACAGAGCTCTCCTTACAGGAAACCCCGACAAACACGGTCACATTCAGCGGGAATCCCGACGAAATCATTCCGATGATCCGCCCTCCGGCTGAATGCTGGTGGCAGCGGGCTGACATGAGTATTTCGGACGCAACCTGAAACCAGCGCCAACAGAATTTGGCGCGTTGTCTATCTTCGAGGCTGTTTGAGCAATAAGCTGCAGAGAGTTAGCGAGGAATTTCCGAGGCTAAAAAGATAGACTTTAAGACCCGACGTTTAGCACTCAGGACAATCCTCCCACGCGCGTGACCTCAAAAAAGCCGTTCCAGTCCAGCAGGCTCGGACAGGCTTTCATCAAATAGCCTCTCATCTGTCAGAGGCATTCTCAAGACAGGGTAACCCAGCCGGGCCCCGTTCCACGCCACCCTCTTTGCCGAAGATTTTGGAAATTCAAAGCTGGCTCGTCTGCCGGACTGAAAACCAGCCAAGATGCCCTCTTTTGTGCCCATATAGTCTCATATACGGAGGTGGAGGGTCCGAAAAATCCTATCTAAACGCTTTTATCACTAGAAATATCAATAGATTGCACTTTCGATATAATCGAAAAAGGAGGGGCTTTCGATCCCTCCAAATAGACACCCCTGAACCTATTCCATTCTTTGCCAGCTAAAAATTAGTCTGGGCCCTGTTAGCAGGCGACCCAGACATTTTGGCTGTTCTCTATTCTTTCAGATTCAGGACTGTGGTGGTTTTATCGCGAAGCTGAGTGCACAGTTCGGGATTATCGGCCAGATTCTGCCCGAAAGACGGAATGATTTCCTTCAGCTTGGCATCCCATTCCGGCAACTTGTCTGCAAAGCATTTTTTCAGCACCGTCAACATAATGGGCGCCGCAGTGGATGCACCGGGAGATGCGCCGAGCAATGCCGCAACCGAACCATCCTGACTGGCGATAACTTCCGTGCCGAACTGCAGCACCCCCCCCTTTCTGGCGTCTTTCTTGATGATCTGCACACGCTGGCCTGCTGTCACCAGTTCCCAGTCTTCAGAACGGGCTTCAGGCACAAAATCCCTCAGGGCGTTTATACGCTCACTATTGGACTGCAAAACCTGCTGGATCAAATATTTAGTCAGCGGCCAATTGTCCTTCGCCACGGCCAGTATGGCACCGATATTGTTGGATTTTATGGACCGGGGCAGATCCAGCAAAGATCCGTTTTTCAGGAAACGGGTAGAGAACCCTGCATACGGCCCAAACAGGAGTGCCCGCTGACCATTGATCATCCGGGTATCAAGATGCGGGACAGACATGGGCGGAGCCCCGACAGAGGCTTTGCCATATACCTTTGCATGATGCTGGGCGATGATATCCGGGTTCTTGCAACGCAGAAACTGCCCGCTGACCGGGAAGCCACCAACACCACGGGATTCCGGAATACCCGTCTTCTGGAGCAGAGGAAGCGCGCCACCACCGCCGCCAATAAATACGAACTTGGCGCTGACTGTACGTTGTGTGTTCAGGCGTAAATCCTGAACCTGAACACGCCAGCGTCCATCCTTCCCCTGTTTAATATCCTGAACTTCGTGTTTGGTATGCAATGTACAGGCCGGAGTGCTGGCCAAATACCCGAACAGCAGGCGCGTCAAGGCTCCAAAGTTTACATCCGTGCCGTTCAGGCTCCGGGTTACCGCCAGTTTCTGGCCAGCGGGCCTATTTTTCATGGCCAACGGCATCCACTGCGCCATCTGCGCGGGGTCTTCCGAATATTCCATGCCTTCAAACAACGGATGCGCACTCAGGGCTTCATACCGCTTCTTCAGAAAGCTGACATTCGCATCGCCCCATACAAAGCTCATATGCGGTACGGGCGTAATGAAGTCACGTGGGGTAGCAATAATCCCCTGCTCTACCAGATACGCCCAGAACTGACGGGAAATCTGAAAGGATTCGTTAACGGCAACAGCCTTGCTGATATCCACGCTGCCGTCAGCCTGCTGCGGGGTGTAATTGAGTTCGCACAACGCGGAATGGCCGGTGCCCGCATTGTTCCAGGCATCCGAGCTTTCTTCCGCCACGTTATCCAGGCGTTCAAAAATACTAATGCTCCAGTCTGGCTGAAGCTGTCTAAGAAAAGCCCCGAGCGTGGCGCTCATTACGCCTCCACCAATCAGGACGACATCAACGGAAGAAGAGGTATCGGTCGTGGTGGAACTCATCATGGTCTCCGAATTGGTCAGCCCTGTCCTGTTTTGTCCGCACAAAAAGAACAGTGCCGGAAAGCATTTCCGAATGCAGCGCTTCCTGCCATGACGCAAGAGCAGAGGCAGACGGAGCCGCACCTATGGGAGAGTCATATGCCACACCTTCGCTGCAAACATCTTCTCATCTCTGCGAGAGCGGAGCAGCATTGCACTGAACCCCCGCGTATTGCGCACGTTCACACCGCGACCCGTCAACGCGTATTGCAAAGGAAGATGATATGGCGATCAAGAAATTCGGCACTGCCCATTGGGAAGGTCCCATCAAGGAAGGCAAAGGCACAGTTTCTACAGAAAGTCAGGCTTTGAACCAGCAGCCTTATGGCTTTAATACACGCTTTGAAGGCAAACCCGGCACCAATCCGGAAGAATTACTGGGCGCGGCCCACGCTGCCTGCTTCTCCATGGCGCTTTCCCTTATTCTGGGTGACGCAGGGCTTACGGCAAAATCCATCGACACAAAGGCCGAGGTCAGCCTGAACAAAGCGGCTGACGGTTTTGAAATTGACGCCATTGCCCTGACGCTCAAGGCTGACGTTCCCGGCGCGTCCAAGGAACAGTTTGAAGAACTGGCTAACAAAGCCAAGACAGGCTGCCCTGTCTCCAAACTGTTCAAAGCAACAATTACGCTGGATGCGACACTGGTCGCCTGATCAGCCGATCTGGCCTCGGTGCCGCAAAAGATGGTCTGCCAACACGCAGGCCATCATCGCTTCTCCCACCGGCACAGCACGAATACCCACACAGGGATCATGCCGCCCTTTGGTGATGACGTCTTTTTCCTGTCCATCACGCGTGATGGAAGGAACAGGAGCCAGCATGGAACTGGTGGGCTTGACTGCAAACCGCGCCACTATCGGCTGCCCGCTGGAAATGCCCCCCAGAACGCCGCCTGCATGATTAGCCCCAAACGCCACTTTTCCGTTTTCCATGAAAAGCGGATCAGCATTTTCCACACCAGTCAGGGCAGCGGCGGCAAAGCCGTCACCAATTTCTACCCCCTTAACGGCGTTAATACTCATCAGTGCCGCAGCAAGGTCTGAATCCAGTTTCCCGTAAACAGGAGCTCCCAGACCTGCTGGCACGTTTTCAGCGACGACTTCAATCACCGCCCCAATGGAAAGACCAGCTTTACGGATACCGGAAAGATATTCTTCCCATTCCGGAACAACCGCAGCATCGGGGCAGAAAAAGGGGTTACGCTCCACTTCCTCCCAGTCCCACCGGCTCCGGTCAATTTTGTGCGGGCCAAGTTGAACCAGCGCGCCGCGCACACGAATATCGTCCCCCAGCAGACGCCGGGCGATTGCTCCGGCCGCCACACGGCAGGCTGTTTCACGCGCGGAGGACCGTCCCCCTCCGCGATAGTCACGAATACCGTATTTCAGATCATAGGTCAGATCTGCATGGCCGGGGCGGTAGGTCTGGGCAATATCACCATAATCCCGTGACCGCTGGTCCGTATTTTCAATCAGCAGGGAAATAGGTGTACCTGTGGTTTGCCCTTCAAACACGCCAGACAGAATACGCACCGCATCCGGCTCACGCCGTTGGGTGGTAAAGGCGGATTGACCCGGCCGCCGACGATCCAGAAAAGGCTGGATATCAGATTCTGTCAGCGCCAGACGCGGCGGGCAGCCATCCACGACACAGCCAATGGCCGGTCCATGGCTTTCCCCCCATGTGGTAACACGAAACATCTGGCCAAAGGTGTTGTAGGACACGGCTTTACTTAGTCCCCAGCGACGGAAATATCAGGTGCGGTCGGATTTTTCATGCCCACCATGTGGTAGCCGCTATCCACATGATGAACTTCACCCGTCACGCCGGAAGAAAGGTCTGAAAGCATGTAGAGCCCGGCTCCGCCCACTTCTTCAAGAGCTACATTGCGTTCCAGCGGTGCGTTATACTGGTTCCATTTGAGGATATAACGGAAATCACCAATGCCACTGGCGGCAAGTGTCTTGATCGGGCCAGCAGAAATGGCGTTTACCCGAATGGCATCCTTACCCAGATCAGCCGCCATATAACGCACGGAGGCCTCAAGAGCCGCCTTTGCAACACCCATCACGTTGTAATGCGGCATCACACGCTCGGCCCCCAGATAGCTCAGGGTAAGCAGAGAACCGCCATTTTTCATCAGACGCGCTGCACGCTGTGCAACGGCGGTGAAGGAATAGCAGGAGATATCCAGCGCCGTCAGAAACGCATCCCGCGGGGTGTCCACATACCGGCCACGCAGATATTTTTTATCAGCCCAGCCAATGGCGTGCACCACAAAATCCAGCTCACCCCATTCCTGTTCAAGCTTAGTGAACACGGCATCAATAGCTGCATCATCAGTCACATCGCATGGCAGCACCAAGGATGCGCCAATGCTTTCGGCCAGAGGTGTCACGCGCTTGCCCAGAGCTTCGCCCTGATAGGTAAAGGCCATTTCCCCGCCCTGAGCCGCCACTGCGCTGGCAATTCCCCATGCGATGGAACGATCATTGGCCACCCCCATGACCAACCCTTTTTTACCCTGCATCAGCGTACCCTTTGCGGGCAATGTGGTGTCATGAGACGACATGCTGCAAACCTCGACCTATCTGTTTACGAATGTGCAAGAACTTTAAGTCGGGTGGTCGCATACCCGCACGGACTAAACAAGACCTTGCGTTCGTCCTTTGGCTGAAAACCTGCCCGTCTGCCACATACCTGCTGATTACACCGGGAAAATGAAAACTGTTAGGCACTCTACTCAACCGCATTTCCCTGGTTTCTCAAGAAAAGCAGACCACTGGCAGTAATCGCCTCTCCTCACCCTCCGCCATTAGCAGTATGAAAACAGAAACGGGCTCGCACCCTTTGACCATCCGATGCGAGACAAAGAGGACAGCATGACTGAACAGACACTTATTGATCTGAACGCAGACCCATTTGAGCTCTTTTCCGCATGGATGAAAGAAGCCGAAAAAACCGAGCCCTCTGACCCCAACGCCATGGTGCTGGCCACCAGCACGCCCAATGGCCATCCCTCCGCACGTATCGTTCTCCTGAAGGGCATGGATCGGCGTGGTTTTGTTTTTTACACCAACCAGCACAGCCGCAAAGGCGAAGAACTGGCAGCAGACCCTAATGTTGCCTTGCTGTTCCATTGGAAGAGTCTGCGACGACAGATCCGGATTGAAGGAACGGTCACACCGGTCACACCCGAGGAAGCCGATGCTTATTTTGCGAGTCGGAGCAGGATATCACGGCTGGGGGCCATTGCCTCTGACCAGTCCCGCCCCTTGGCTGACCGTTCCATTTTTGAAGCACGCCTGAAAGCGGCTGAAGAACAGTATGGAGAGGGTGATATTCCGCGTCCGGTCAACTGGTCCGGGTACCGAGTGGCTCCTGCTGCGTTTGAGTTTTGGCAAGAGCGCCCTTACCGGCTGCATGATCGGGCCAGATGGACACCCGATGGAAATGAATGGAATGTAACCCGGCTGTATCCTTAACAGCCATTTTATGACAGCGTTGAATGAGAGATGGGGACATAAAAAGAATGAAAGACGTTAGAAAAATACTGCTTCCCTTGCCCAGCATCTCAAATGGTGAAGCGGCTCTGATACGCGGTTATAATTTTGCCCGCCGGTTTGGGGCGCACCTTGCTGTGCTGCATGTCCGTCCAGACGGACGAGACATTGCGCCTATGGCAGGCGAAGGACTTTCAGGTGCCATGGTAGAAGACCTGATGCGCTCCGCAGAGCATGAAAGCGCCCGCCACGCGCACGAAGTGCACCAGCTTTTTGAGCAGTTTGCCGCCACCCATCCGGATATTCAGGTTGTGCCCCCACGCTCTCCCTTCCCATGGGATGAGCCAAGCATGAGCTTCAATATTCTCTCCGGCGCGGAAAGCGAGATCGTACCTGCCCACGCACGGCTTTCTGACTTTACGCTGGTCCCTCACCCGGATTCAGGAGAAGAAGTTTCTTCCTCCGAAACCCTGCATGCCGTCCTGTTTGACAGCGGGCGCCCCGTTGTCATCGCGCCGCGCACTCCGCCGCAGGGCCTTATCAAACGGGTCTGTATCGGCTGGAATGGCACTGCGGAATCCTCCTCGGCACTGCGCGGAGCGTTGGCCTGGGCACTGACAGCGGACGCTGTACGTGTACTGCATTGTGAGGATTATCAGCGCCGCGGTCCCAAAGCGCGGGATGTGCTGGATTACCTGTCTTTCCATGGCATCAAGGCAGATGCGGTTGCCTTCAACCCGGTAGATCGGGATGTCGGCAAAGGCCTCCTGGCCGCCTGTAAGGATTTCGATGCGGACATGCTGGCCATGGGCGCGTATTCTCATTCCCGCCTGCGCCAGCTTATTCTGGGCGGCGTAACCCGTCATGTTCTGGAACATGCGGACCTCACCGTTCTGATGAGCCGCTAACCCGGCAAGCATATTACTGCGTCTCGTTCCCTCCCTTTTACGGGATGGGCGAGAGGCAGGAAAAAGAGAGAAAAGCGGCCATAGTTCAGGAGCAGGAAACAGACGCTCGCGCTGAAATGGGCGCAGGCTCGTCCACGCTCAGGGTCATACCATCCCATGCTGGCTCCATGGTGTCTGGCAGATTATTTTTCATCCAACGCCAGTCCATATCCGTTCCCATATGGGTCAGAATGGTTCGCCGCGGTTGAAGAATATCCTGCCATTCTACAACCCGTTCCAGCCATGCATGAGCGCTGTGGGGTTTTTGCTGGAAGCAATCGACAATCCACGTCTCAACCCCGGCCAAGGCAGCCAGTGATTCCGGACCTAGCTCAACCACATCCGTGCTGTAGGCAAAATTTCCACACCGTAATCCGCTGGAATGGATACGGCCATGAGCCTGCTGAAATACGGTAAAAGGATAGCCTGCCATTTCAAACTGTCCCTGCTCTGGCACAGGACAGGCCTCAACAACCGCCCGAAAAAATTCAGGTGATGTCCATGGTTTGAAGACGTAATCAAACCGCGTCTGGATTTCATCAAGCACCGAAGCCGCGCCATAAGCCTTGATTGGCTGCCGGATAATACGATTGATCCCACGGACTTCGTCCAGCCCCGCGATATGGTCTGCGTGAGCGTGGGTATAAAAAATGGAACGAAAAGCCTTGATGCCGTTTGTCAGAAGCTGAGCCCGGATATCCGGGCTGGTGTCCACCAGTATATTTTCGCCATTCGCCATCTCCAGGAAAATAGAGGCACGGGAGCGACGGTTTTTCGGCTCTGCTGGGTCACAGCGCCCCCAGATGCCGTGCCCATCTTCTCCTCCCAGCATCGGCACACCAGCCGAGCCGCCACACCCCAGAATGGTGACCTTCATTTCTCCCGGCCTCTCCCCACTCATGCCGCCTTACGGAACAGCCGATAAAAATTTTCAGTGGTCATGCTCGTGAAGTCGGCCATTTCCTGACCCCGAACCTCTGCAATACAGGCTGCGGTATAGGCCACATACGCGGGCTCATTCCTTTTACCCCGCCGCGGCACAGGAGCCAGATAAGGAGAATCTGTTTCCACCAGAATCCTGTCAGCCGGCAGGGTACGGGCTACCTCACGGAACTCACCGCATTTCGGAAACGTCGAAATACCGGAGAAACTGACATATCCTCCCAGATCGACAACACACTGGGCCAGTGCGGCGCTGGAAGCAAAACAGTGCAGCAGAATAGGGAATGCCCCAACTTCTGTTTCTTCCCGGAGGATCTGCGCAATATCCTCATCCGCCTGTCGCGCATGGATGATGATCGGCACATTCAACTCGCGGGCCGCCCCAATATGCTGCCGAAAGCTCTCCTGCTGAAGGGGGCGCACGCTTTCTTCCCCATGGAAATAATCCAGACCACTCTCGCCGATCCCGATTACTTCCGGAACATCTGCACATGCCGCAATCACCTGCACGGAGGGCACGGGCTCTTCCTCAACATGGTCTGGATGCGTGCCCACACTGCACCACACGCGCACGTCAGGCGTGCTGAACTGTGTCAGTGCTTTTTGCTGGTCAGCACGTGCGAGACGCGTACCGATGGTGACCATGCCACTCACGTTCGCTTCCTTGGCTGCTGCCAGAAGCACGGGAATTTCTTCCGCTGTGAAGTGATCCAGATGGCAATGAGAATCGATCAGTCCTGCCATGGTAGAACTCATGAAGGCTCTGCCGTGGGTTCTACATAACGCGGGAAGATACCCTGTGGCGCTGGCAGCTTGCGCCCAGCCGGAAGCAGGTTTTCCAGTGCAGCGAATGTCCGCTCACCATCTTCAACCCCAAGCTGGGTCAACATGCGATCCATGCTCTGCGGCATGAACGGCTGAAGCACTGTGGCAATACCGCGCAATGCATCCAGTAGCACCCGCAGAACGTCTTTCATCCGTTCGACATCGGTCTTACGCAGCGCCCACGGAGCCTGATGATCAATGTAGGCATTGCCTGCCCGGATTACTTTCCAGACGTCTTCCAGTGCATCCGTCAATGCACAGCGTTCCAGTTGGGCGGCCATCAACTCCGGCAGAACACTTACCTGCCCCAAGAGATGGGTATCAGCTTCCGTCAGCGCCCGACGCTCTGGAATGATACCGTCGCAGTTTCGGGCGACCAGAGAGAGCGTGCGCTGGCAGAGATTGCCAAGATCGTTCGCAAGTTCCACGTTGTTGCGCGTGATCAGGGACTTGCGGGAAAGATCACTGTCTCCGCCAAACGGCACTTCCCTCAGCAGGAAGAACCTGACGGCATCCACACCAAATTCTTTTGCCAGATCACGCGGATCGACCACATTGCCCAGAGATTTGCTCATCTTCTGGCCTTCAATGGTCCACCAGCCGTTCGCAAAAATCTTCTTTGGCACCTCAATACCGGCAGCCATCAGGAAGGCTGGCCAGTAAATGGCATGGAAACGGGCAATATCCTTACCCACCAGATGCAGATTGGCAGGCCAGAACGCAGCACGGGGCGCGTCAGAATTAGGGTAGTCCAGCGCACTCAGGTAATTGGCAAGAGCATCAAACCAGACATACATCACATGAGCTTCATCCCCCGGCACGGGAATGCCCCATTTAAAGCTGGTGCGGCTGATGGAAAGATCGCGCAGCCCCTGCTTCACAAAGCTTACAATCTCGCGCTTGGTGCTGTTGGGGCCTAGAAATTCAGGATGACTTTCATACAGCTCCAGCAATTTATCCTGAAATGCTGACAGCTTGAAAAAATAGGAGGGCTCCTTCACCCAATCGACAGGTGCGCCGGTAGGAGCAACTTTCTTGCCCTCCGGCCCGTCAATCAGTTCATCTTCACCGTAGAAACACTCATCCCGAAGAGCGTACCATCCCTCATACGCCCCCAGATAGATGGCACCACTTTCTGCCACTTTCTGCCAAAGAGCCTGCGCACCAGTAATATGACGCGGTTCCGTTGTGCGAATGAAGTCATCATAGGAGATGGCCATGGCATCCGCCATGTTCCGGAAATCCGCAGAAACACGGTCCACAAAAACTTTGGGGTCAATACCTGCTGCCTGCGCAGCCTGTTCCACCTTCTGGCCGTGCTCGTCCGTTCCGGTCAGAAAAAAGACCTCGTCCCCCGCCAGCCGGTGAAAACGTGCCATGACGTCCGCCGCAACGGAGGTATAGGCGTGCCCGATATGGGGGGCGCCATTCACGTAATAGATTGGGGTCGTGACATAAAAACGGCCGGTCATGCTTTACTCGCAATGGTCATGGCTTGGAGAAGAGATTCCTGTTTATCCAGATTGAAGCGTTCCGTCTCGCCCTGAAGACGCATAATGGCCTCCCAAGCCTGAGCAAGAGCATTGGACTGATTAAGCCCCTGCCGTGCAGACTGACGCGCCCTATTCTGAAGAAAGTCAGATAACAGACTGAAAAATAAATTAAAACCGTCGTCTTTGCGCAAAACAGCCTCAGCAATCTGATAGGATCGACTGACAGAAACACCCGCCACAGCTTCCTGCGCCAGATCAGCCATCTTACCGCCTTGATCGGCCAGAAGGGCAAGCGCTCTTCCGGGTGCTCCCTGCGCGCTTTCAAGCATACGGGTCATGTCAGCCGGAGAAACGTCCGGCACCTGCCGAACAATCACACTCTGCAGGCTATGCGTATCAAGGGGAGCCAGATCAAGCTTACGGCACCGGCTGCGAATGGTAGGTAACAACCGGCCCGGAGCAGAACTGGTCAATAAAAGCACAGCCTGCGGAGGCGGTTCCTCCAAAATCTTCAAAAGGGCATTGGCGGCACTTCTGTTGAGCCACTCTGCACCATCCACAATCACAACGCGCCAACCTCCCTCCGCCGCTGTGCGGCGCAGGAACGCGTTAATAGGCCGAACCTCATCCGCAACAATTTCACCGCGAAACCGCTGCCGTTTCTCATCAAAACTTCGGCTAACGACCAGAAGATCCGCATGTGTTGCTGCGGAGATGCGCCGCCCTGCCGGACTATCCGCATCTTCTCCGCCCAATATAAGGCGCGCCACGCGGAATGCGAACGTCGCTTTGCCTATGCCCGGTGGCCCGGTAATAAGCCACGCATGAGGCATTCGTCCGGAAGCAAGAGCCGTGCGAAAGGCCTGCAAAGCGGCCTCATGCCCTTGCAGATACAGCGATGCAAGGCGCGGGTCCTCCTGCATGATAGTCCTTTACTGAAGACGTGCGCGAATATCTTTGACAATCATGGCATTGACCGCCTCTGGTGAGAGGCCGTCCGTGCTGATACGGCGGACGCGGCCGGTATCCTGCCGGGCGATCTCCTGAAAACCCGCCAGAACCCGGGCGTGAAACCCTTCATCTGACAGTTCATAACGATCAACTGGAGCGCCCCGCGCTGCCAGCCGCAGACGAGCAACATCCCGCGGAGCTTCCAGCAGAAACGTCATGTCCGGATCACGCCCCAACTGCTCCTGCAGACGAGAAATCAGGCGCAAGACATCCGGGTTTCCCTCTGCGCGGCCATAACCCTGATAAGCCAGCGTGGAATCCGTAAAACGATCACACACCACCACTTTCCCGGCTTCCAGCGCAGGCGTGATCACCTGATCAACATGATCATATCGTGCCGCAAAATGCGTTAGTATCTCTGCCCGGAGAGAGAGCGGATGTTTACCAAACAGAAGAACCTGCCGTAATTCTTCGGCCCCCGGAGAACCACCAGGTTCCCGCGTGGTCACAACATCCACACCAGCGGAGAGAAGTGCTGCCTGCAGCAGTTTAAGCTGCGTGGACTTCCCTACGCCTTCTCCACCCTCCAGCGTAATAAACAGACCTTTACTCATGTCTTAAAGATGCAGTCTGCGGGCCGCACGCCCCAGAACACCCAGCGCAGGCACATCCTGCCCGACCACAACGGGTACCAGCGCCTGTCGACCACCCGGCAACAACACCGTCAGTTGCCCTGCTGGCTGCCCCTGCTTGAGGGGAGCAGCCAACGGTCCCTGATAATCCAGAGACACATGCGTTGAGTTGCGCCAGCCATGGGGCAACAGCATGGTGAAGTCCTGCGCCACAACCAAGGGGACTGTCTGAACCTGCCCCATCCATACGGGAGCCTGTTCTACCACATCCCCTTTGCTGAGAATTTTTGCGGATTCAAAGTTGGCGAACGCCCACCCCATCAACCGCTCGCTCTCACGGGCACGAACATTGGACGTTGGCATGCCATTCAGAGCCAGAATGACACGACGCCCTTCCCGTTCAGACGATGCGCATAGACCAAAACCACCTGCATCCGTGTGGCCTGTCTTCAGACCATCCGCCAGTCCCTTGACCACAAGAGCATTCCGGTTTTCCTGCCGGATCTTGTTGAAGAAAAACTCTTTTTCCGAGAAATAATGATAATATTCTGGAAAATCATGAATGAGCCGCAAGGCAAGATACGCAACATCGCGTGCAGACATATAATGGCCATCAGCAGGCCAGCCCGTTGCATTCAAGAAATGTGAGTTAGTGAGCCCCAACTTCCCTGCCATCTCATTCATCAGGGCAACGAATTGCTCTTCCGACCCGGAGATACCTTCAGCCAACACCACGCAGGCATCATTACCAGACTGGATCACCATACCCTGGATAAGATCTTCAACAGAAACGCTCTGCCCCAATGGCACGAACATCCGTGATCCCTGCATGCGCCACGCTTTTTCGCTCACAGGCAGGGTCTGGTCCAGCTTCAGGCGGCCAGATTTCAGCATGGTGAAGGTAACGTACGCCGTCATCATCTTGGTGAGAGATGAAGGCGGCATCCGTTCATCCGCTGCCTTTTCAAGCAACGTTGCGCCGCTGTTATAATCCAGAATGCAGGCCCAGCGCGCTACGGTATCCACCGGCCCTACCGGCGTAATGGCGGGCGTTTCCGGTACGGGAGCAGGCTGCGTGGCCGCTGCTGCGGCAGGTGCATGCGCATGGGCCGCGCCACCCCTTACCTTACGGGCAAACGCATTGAATGAATAACCAGTGGAGGCAAGGGCCGCACCCCCTGCGAGAAGAAACCGGCGAGTATGCACGTTCTTTCCTATTCGACGACAATATGAGATCCGGTTAAACCATCAGCAAGGGCATGCCTCAGGGCCACATCCGCCTCGCTTATAGTCGCAAACGGTCCGTGACGGACAGCCCACATTTTTCCCTGCTGGGTAAATGAAGGGACAACAGACGCTCCCTGACGGGCCGCCTCTCGGGCGGCAGCGTAACGGGATGTAAAATCGGCCGTCTCGACCCAGAACTGACCAGCAACAGGCATCCCCTGCCGCCGTGTGGCCGGGAGATCAGACAGAACGATGGGACCACTTGCCACTGTAGCTTCCTGCGGCGCAGACTGCTGAACAGCCGGAACGGCGCGCCCGACTCTGGCCCCTGCCTTCGCTTCCTTCAACTGGGTCTGGGTTACCGTTTCCAGTGGAGCCGCATTGATCTGCAACATGGGGCCACCGGGCAGGATTTCAGCAAGATGACGGCTGGCTGCTTCATCTTCCACAATTCTTACGCGCGCTGGTCCGGTTCCCATTCCCAGCAGATCCGCTGCCTTACGTGACAAGCCAAGCAGGCGACCAATTTCCTTCGGACCGCGATCATTCAGCCGGACCGTTACTTCCCGCCCATTATCCAGATTCATCACCGTAACCACCGCAGGTAACTGCAAGGTGGGATGGCTTCCTGTCATGGTCGCGTCATCACGCACTTCGCCATCCGTAGTTAGCGCTGATGCGGTCTTTTCCTGTTTCTGACGAACAGCCAATCCTGTCGCCTGATAGGAAAAATCCTCTCTGGGATAGAACCAGGCATTTTCCACCTGCCAGCCCGACCCCACCACATAATGTACGGAAGGCTGAACCTTGGGCACCGGCCTGGAACAGGCCACAACCCCTACACAGCACAGCAGAACGGCTTTTTTCACACTATGGCACTACCTAGAAGACCGACTCCCAGAGCATAGAAGTCTGAAGGATTGTACCGGCGGATCACGTTGAAATTGTGGTAAACCATATAGGCTTCCCCACCTGCACCATCCGGGCGGATAACCGCCCCTTCCAGACCCGGCCGAGAAAAGCCTCCGCCTAACAGAGGCCTTACGCCCAAGCCCGCCCAGTAGGAAACGGGATGCACGGCAGCACGACCAATCTGGGACTGGTCCAGCGTATCAGGCACCTGCACCTGTTCGCCCCATGGCTCTCCTGCCTGCCAATGACATTTGGCAAGATAGTTTGCGATAGAGGCAAAAACGTCTGCTTCATTATTCCAGATATCGCGCCGCCCCCCTGCCGGGAAACTGGCTGCGTAGCGTTCATAGGCGCTGGGCATGAACTGTGGTTGCCCCATGGCACCCGCATAGCTTCCCAACATGCCGGAGGGCGTGATGTCGCCGTTGTTCAGAATGTGAAGTGCCTTGAAGAGTTCGGCACGGAAAAAGCTGGATCGTCTGCCATCAAAAGCCAGAGTCGCAAGGGAATCGACCACATGGTAAGTTCCCATTCTGGTGCCGTAAGCAGATTCCAGTCCCCAGATTCCCGCAATGGCACCGCAGTCCACGCCATAGGCCTGACTGATCTGGTTAAGCAGGGCCGTGCGTTGCGCAACAGCATTCTGGCCATCTGAAATTTTCTTGTCCGTGATCACCCGGTCTTTATACTGAGCCCACGTAAGGGTGAATTCCGGCTGATGGCGGTCAGCTTTCAAAACCTTGGCATTTGGTTGCGTTGTCAATGCCAGGGCTTCATCCAGCATTGAAGCGGAAAGCCCTTGCTGGATGGCTTCCCGTCGAACACCTGCCAGAAAGGCAGCATAGCTTCCCGTTGCAGCCGGGCTGTTCGCCTTCTTGACATGCTTTGCCGAAGCAGCGCTGCGGGCGAATGCAGGTACGAGCAGCGAGGACATAGTCCCACAAACAAGGGTTCTTCTTCTCAGCATCATTCACCAGTCGCGCTATGATCTATCGTTAACTGGAGCGGATATAAGCGTATTTATCCGCCTGCACGCCATCTCTTTTTTCTGGCAGCCATATGGCTTTTCCCTTCTGCCAGCCTTGCCCTCCTGCCCTTTGCCTGTCACAGCAGGGATCACCCTTACATGGAATATTTTGACTGAATGCCAGACTCTCTGGAGCATTTTCTCGCAGCAACAACGGCCTACCCGGCCGTGCAGGTGCTTATTGTCATTCTGGCCACCTTCATTCTGGAAGATGCGGCAACTGTGCTCACTGCCATTCAGGTCAAGCTGAATGCTCTGGGGCCTTTTGAAGCGCTCATCGCCCTGTATGTCGGCATTGTTCTTGGTGATGTGGGGCTTTACGGAATGGGCTATCTGGCTGCCCGCTGGCCCCCGGCCCGGCGCTGGGTCAACACCCCCGAACGCGATATGCAGCGCCAGTGGCTGACGCAAAAACTGTTCAAGGTGGTTTTCATAAGCCGATTCATTCCGGGCACGCGCCTGCCCCTTTATACTGCCTGCGGGTTTTTCAATGCAGGATTGCGCACCTTTACCTTGGCCACTCTGGCTGCCACCCTGATCTGGACATCTGCGCTATTTGCGCTATCGCTCCACATTGGTGGCTATCTTCTGGCCCACCTTGGGGCTTGGCGCTGGGCGGGCATTCTCGGCTTTGTGCTGGTCATCATCATTATGGGTCGTATTGTCGCCCGCATGCAGAAACAGGGAAAATGACCAAGCAGCCCCTCTCAGCCCACGCTCAATCCGCTCCGCAATCCCAAAATGGATCACCTCTTTCCAGCTTTGAATTCTGGCCTGGGTGGATTTTTTACACGCCTATCGTGATCTACTGGATTCTGTTGGGCCTTCGGTATCGGGACTTCAGCACTCCCACAGCAGCCAACCCGCGGATTGAAACGGGCGGCCTGTGCGGTGAAAGTAAAAGCGGCATTCTGGACATGGCGGGCACAACAGCCGCCCGCTGGATCGCCCCTTACACAACCCTGTTCACAAGCACTGACGATACACGGCGTGCGGAAGAAGCGATGGCGCATAAAGGCCTCAGCCTACCCGTCGTGGTAAAGCCGGATATTGGCTGCAATGGTACGGGTGTAAAGCTGGCCCGCACGTCAGCCGAACTGGATGCTGCCTTGGCCGCATTCCCGCGAGGGATAAAACTGGTTATTCAGCGTCTTATTCCCTACCGGCATGAAGCAGGCCTGTTCTATATCCGCCATCCTGACAGCCCGCATGGCACACTCTCCTCCCTGACTTACAAGGATATTCCAGCGCTATCAGGCAACGGACGAGATACGGTTCTGGAACTCCTGAAACAGGATCCACGCACACGCCTCCTGCTTCATATCTACACCCCGCGCCTGCAAAATCGTCTGCATGAGGTTCTGCCTGAAGGGGAAACCATAGATCTCGTCTTTACGGGCAACCATTGTAAAGGCGCCATTTTCCGCAATGGCGCAGCAGATATCACACCGGCCCTTACGGCAAGGCTAGACGAAATCATGCAGGATATCCCTGATTTCCACTTTGGCCGTGTGGATGTGAAATTCGACAGTGTTGACGCTCTACGTGCTGGCGAGAAATTCGAGATTATTGAAATCAACGGTGTAGGCTCTGAGGCCACCCATATCTGGGACTCCCGCACCAGCTTGCGTGAAGCCTATGCCGCCCAGTTTCATCATTACGGGGAAACATTCCGTATAGGTGCCAAAAAGAAAAAAGCTGGCTGGAAATCCAGCGGCCTCTGGCATGGCGTGCGTCTGTGGCGCAGGCAAAAGCGGCTGCTGGCATCCTATCCCATGAATGATTGAGAAGGCCGACTTATCTCAATCAAGGATATGATAAAAACGTCCACACAGGATCACTGGTACGCGATCCCTCCGCAGCGCCGCTCATAACTCGGATGGGCCGCGCGCCGGCGCGCCCTACCTTTTTTAGGGTGCTGGTTCAGTAAGGGCCGCATCCTTGCCTAGTCGAGAATGGCTCCGGCCGTAAAAGCGGTAGCTTGCCCAACCACACAGAATATAAGCTGCCAGCAAAACGGCCGGTACCGGATCTCCTGAAAACACGGCCATAATGATATCTATAAACAGGGGAGCCGCCATAATCAGGCAGAATAGAATCCCTAAAAGGGGCACATAGCCAAGCCAGATCCCTTTTATTCTAAAACCGCCACCGGGCACGCTGAAAGAGCGCGGAAAATCCGGCGCAGTATTGCGTATCCAGATAACGGTAAAGCACACAATGCCGAATGCCGTAGCCGTGCCAAGGCTTACAAGATCGCCAATAATATCGATCGGTAATGTCGCCGTGGCCACAGCCACCAGAAGACCAAGCACGATGGTGCCGATCCAGGGTGTTTTATAACGTGAATGCAATATGCTGAAGACAGGCATCAGCAGGCCATCTTCCGCCATGGCAAAAAAGATACGGCTTTGAGCATAAAGTAGCCCGAACAGAACCGAGCACAGGCCGACCACCGCCCCTATTTTCACAAAAACGGCCAGCCAGGGCTGATGCATGGCATTCACCGCTATTGCCAACGGATCAGCCACATCCAGCGTCTTCCATGGCACCACACCAATCAGAACGGCCGCCACAACAATATAAACCGCCGTGCAGATCAACAGGGACAGGATAATCCCTACCGGAATATCCCTGCGCGGATTACGGGCCTCCGATGAGGCCGTAGAAACAGCTTCAAAGCCAACATACGCAAAGAAAATAATGGAAGCCGCCCGGAAAATTCCCGGCAAGCCGTAGCGGAAACCACCCTCATGCGGCGGGATAAAGGGCGTCCAGTAAGAGGGATGGATCTGCCATACGCCAAGCCCCACAAAAACGGCCAGAACGCCCACTTTCAGGAAAACAATAGCCGTGTTGATCCGCAGAGATTCCTTTACGCCCAGAATCAGCAAGCCTGTCACAACCAGAATGGAGGCAGCGCCGACCGCATCCAGTCGGCCTGCCACGGAAACATGACGTTGTGTTCCATCCAGCGCGACCTGCATGGTTGTGGTGCTTAAGGCCGAGGGAACATGAATCCCGAAATCCTGTAGGAAACTTACCGCGTAGCCGGAAAATCCGGCAGCCACGCCCGCGCAGGAAATGCCGTATTCCAGCAGAAGCAACCATCCCACACCCCATGCCCACGCTTCCCCCATGGACACATAGGCATAAGTGTAAGCAGAACCGGAAACCGGCATGGCTGACGCCAGTTCGCCATATGCCAGCGCCGTAAACAGGCAGGCCAGTCCGGCGACGACAAAAGAAAGCAGAATGGAAGGTCCGGCGTAATTGGCGGCGGCGGTGCCCGTCATCACATAAATGCCAGCACCAATAGTGGAGCCCACACCCAACATGGTGAGTTGAAGCGGGCCTAATGTGCGGGTTAACCGCTGAGCGCCATTTTCCTGCTCGATTCTCTCAAGTGATTTACGGCGAGACCGCCCTTTTTCCGGGCAGGATGAAAACCCCATGAGAGCCTGTATAACCTCCACCACACGCCAGCAGCTTTTGTTACGCAACCGGCTCTAATATGCAAATAGAATCAGGCCTGCGTCCTCGGCAAGCCACTCTTTGCTTCAGGCACTGAAATGGAAAATCAGCGTCGCGATAAGCCCTGCCCCAATGCAATAATAGGCAAAGGGAGAGAGCGCCCATCTATCATGGTCACGAAAATAACGCATCAGGAAAGCTGTGCTGGCCAAAGCCGTCACGCCCGAAATTACGGCAGCGATCAAAGCCACATGCATCTGCCCAGGCTGCAACGGCATATGCCGCATCTTGAAGGCTTCCCTTACCGTAGCGGCAATAATGACTGGCTCAGCCATCAGAAAGGAAAAACGCGCGGCTGTGTCATGCCGCAGACCACGGATCAAACCACCGCAGATGGTCGCCCCAGACCGGGAAAAACCGGGCAGAAAGGCAATGCATTGGCACACGCCAATCACTAAGGCGTCCCGCATTGTCATGTCTGCTACCGTGCGCACACCATAGCGACCGCCCATACCCCGCAATTTTTCCGCCAATAGCAACATAATGCCATTCAGAAACAGGAAAATAGCAGCGGAAGACGCTGAACCGAACAGGCTGCGCAACATATGTTCAAACAGCCCGCCGATGATAACGGCAGGAATAGTGGCCACAACCAGCAGGAACAGAATGTGCATGCTTTCCATCTGGATCCTGCTTCCCAGCAGGCCTGCAGAGCCTTTGAACAGGGCGGCCCAGTCTTTCCAGAAGAAAATCAGTAACGCAACGGACGTCCCGAGATGCAGCATCACCAGAAAAGGCAGAAACGCTTCATCATGCAGATCATAAGACCAGTGCAACAGCGCGGGCAAAATGACCGCATGCCCCAGACTGCTGACCGGAAACAGTTCCGTCGCCCCTTGCAGGATAGCTATGATAATAGCCTGAATGAAAGACATTGATAACAAAACCCAGTTCTGGCCACACAAGCTTGTCCTTGCACCAAGTCCCTGCCTGCTGCAAGCATTCATAACCAATGGGCAAGAGCCCTGCCTTAATAACGGAGAAAGCAGATCAATGATTGGGAGAGGCCGCGCAGGCGCCACACTCTTCAGCAGCGCCGTATTGGCTGGCACGCTGGCCTTCGCGCTGTATGCCCGCGCCACCCAGACCGCCCCCGGACAGGACCGGTATGACCTTTCTGCGCGCTTTGTCTCTGCCAACGGTCTGGCACGCGGCGCGGATGTTGCCTTGGCTGGCGTGCCTGTGGGCCGTGTTTCCTCTGTTACACTTGATCCTGTTTCTCAAATGGCCATTGTGAAATTCCGGGTGAACACGGAACTCAAGATCCCTGATGACAGCACCCTGACAATTGGCAGCAGCACCCTCTCTTCTGATAACGCTCTGATAATTGAGCCAGGCCATTCTCACACTCTGGCGGCCCCAGGCACGGTACTGACCCACACGCTTGAGCCTTCCAGCCTTGAGCAGCAGGTGAGCAACTACATTTTTGGCGGAGGCAATCTGGATCAATGAAGGCGGTTGCCTGCGCCCACACTGGCGGCTGAGATTTTTTGTAACAAAAACAGCAAGAACGCCTTGACGACCCTACCCCACCAAGGGTAGATCACCTCCACCGAACGATGGCGGCGTAGCTCAGCGGTAGAGCAGGGGAATCATAATCCCTTGGTCGGCGGTTCAAATCCGTCCGCCGCTACCATCTTTCCTTGAAAATCAAGACTTTAGAAATCAGTAGCTTTTCTATTTCTTGATGTTCGGGTTTCTTCCCATAAAAATTGCAGTCATCTGAATTTATGGTGGCACTTATTCTGCCACGGATAAGCAAAATTCTTTTTGCCTGATGCTGTCCACACAAAAAAGCGCCGCATAGCGTGCCCTTCAGAGAAGGCACAACGCCATACGACGCTCACTCTAAAAAACCGTCAGATCAGCCTTCAGACAATTCAGGCTGGGGCTGAATATCGGGCTGCGGCTCTTCGCCCCGCACCGGAGCATCACCGTCTTCTCCGCGAGACGCTTCAGCACCTTCATCAGATGCACTGACATTGCGCTGGCGGGATGCCTGGCGCTCTGCCCGCTCCTGCTGGCTTTGCTGGGCGGCCTGCGTCATGGCGTTCATGATACGGAAGTAATGCTCGGCATGCTGGAAATACGCTTCAGCGGCAACGCGGTCTCCCGCGCCCGTCGCATCCCGACCATGCTGGAGATATTTTTCAAAAAGCTGCTGGGCCGTGCCACGTACACGAACATCAGGGCCATGACTATCGAACACGTGGTTCCGGTTCATCGGAATCTGACCATTCAGATGCCGGGAAGAACCACCACTCCCGCTACCACTAGAGCGATGATTTCTGGTTCGCATCCGTTTTACATTCATGAGCTATCGCAGCACTTTCACGTTCATGGCATTCTGCATGAAGAAACAGTCGAACTTTTCAAGACGTGCTTCCTGACTGAAGGCCGAATTGTGTGTCGGAACGGGCTTCTTTTCAGCAGGGAAAAACCATTGCTGAGATAAAGGCCCTCATTGCTTTATTCATATGGCGGAAAAAATAAATGATAATCGCCACATCGCCGAATAAGCAGTTATGATCTTAGCAATCCACCAAGCTAAAGCCAACCTATTTTTTATGTGATTGCATCAGTCCTGACCCGCAAAACTGCGGCCCTTGGCACCCCACCCAGATCCGGCCTGATTTCAACAATCTCCAGCCCATGTTCCGCAGCAACATGCCGTAGATCCCGCGACTGATGAATCCCGATCTCGAAAATGGCCACCCCTTTTGGAGAAAGGAGATAAGGTAGCCGCCCACAGAGGAAACGATACGCCTCCATACCATCTTCCCCTCCGTCCAGCGCGGTGAGCGGTTCATGCAGTCGGACTTCGGGCATCAGCTCAGCAAGATCAGATGTTGGAATGTAGGGCGGATTGCTTAGCAGCACATCAAAACGCTGGCCTTTCAGCGCATCATCCCACCTGCCTGCCAGAAAAAAGGCGCGCTGTGCCATCCCGCATCGCTTGGCGTTGTGCGCAGCCAGAATCGCGGCCTCGGGGTTGATATCCACGCCAATGCCCCACGCCTTCTGATATTCCGCCAAAGCCGCAAGTAAAAGGCAACCTGTTCCCGTTCCCATATCCAGCACAGACAAGGCTGCCTGCACGTCAGGACAGTAATCAAGAAGACAGGCGAGAACGGTCTCACTATCACCACGCGGGATCAATGTTGCCGGAGAAACAGCGAGATCAAGCGTCCAGAACCCTTTGCTGCGGGTTATGAACGCCATGGGTTCATGCGCAGCCCTGCGGGCCAGATAAGACAGAAAGGGTTCTGCGGGCACATCATCTCTGGGGGATGCAGCCAACATTTGCTCCGGGCTTTTGCCGAGCGCATACGCCAGAAGAAGCCGGGCCTCCCGCCGAGGATTTTCAATGGCAGACGCTGCCAGCACCTGCGCACCATGAGCAAGCAACTGACCCAGCGGCTGGCTGGCTGCATGTTTTTCTGCTCTACTCATAAGGAACCCTTTATCAGAGCGGTACTGTTTGAAATGACATTTTCATCCTGCACCGAACGCGTCCTGCGGGTGCTCTTACCCTTCTGCGCTGCCATTGTCTCCCTTACGGCCGGAGCATCAATGGCACACGCAGGCGAATTTACGGTGACTGACGAGAAAGCGGATGCAGAAATCTCCGAGATTTCCCGCCTTTATCTGGATGGAAAGCTGGCTGCCATTTTCAAACTGGATGACAAAAATCGCGGGAAGACCGTGCGCATCCCGACCCCGATGGGCCGGATTGACCACACTTATACCCTCTGCGGTGAAATCACCATTCGCACACCAGAAGGACGGGTGGAAACGCACGAAGTCAGCAATGATGGCACGCTTCACAATCCGGACGGCCATCACCTTTATGCACTGGGCTCCAACAATTTTACCGAATTCTTCCTGATGGACCCCGATGATGACTCCATTGCGGAGCATCACCCTACCCATTCCAATGTCTGCTCCATGCCGGTCAGTTAGCCGTGCGGGCCAACATCTCGACAGAACTTGGAACGCTCGGCCAAGGCCGAACCTCAGAACCCTTCCGCAGCCAGAAGTTCGGCCTGTTCTTCCTGTGTCAGGGCATCCACAAAATCATCAATTTCGCCGAGCATGATGCGATCAATCTTGTAGAGCGTCAGATTAACCCGATGGTCTGTCACGCGGCCCTGCGGAAAATTATACGTCCGGATACGCTCTGAACGGTCGCCCGTCCCCACCTGAGATTTCCGGTTCGCTGCGCGGGATGCATGGGCTTCCGCCCGTTCCCGCTCATACAGCCGCGCCCGCAAAATCTTCATGGCCTTTGCGCGGTTCTTATGCTGGCTTTTTTCTTCCTGCATGGCCACCACTATGCCGGTAGGCAGATGGGTAATGCGCACAGCACTTTCGGTCTTGTTCACATGCTGGCCGCCTGCGCCAGACGCCCGATAGACGTCAATCCGCAAATCACCTTCATCAACCGTAACATCAACCTCTTCTGCCTCAGGCAGCACCGCCACGGTTACGGTGGAGGTATGAATCCGGCCCTGACTTTCCGTTGCAGGCACACGCTGCACACGATGAACACCAGATTCATATTTCAACCGTGCGAAAACACCCTTCCCGCTGATTTCCGCAATCCCTTCGCGCAGACCACCAAGCTCGCTCTCATCATAATCCATGATGGAAAAACGCCAGCCCCGCAGATCCGCATATCGACGGTACAGATCAAACAGTTCTGCCGCAAAAAGAGCAGCTTCGTCTCCACCGGCGGCAGGCCGCACTTCCAGAATGGCACTTCTCTCGTCGGCAGCATCTCGCGGAAGCATGGCCAGACGCACATCCTGCCGTAGTTGCGGCAATGTTTCCTGAAGTTCGGCCAGTTCCAGCTCGGCCAGTTCTTTCATTTCCGGGTCTGCCAGCAACGCTTCCGCCTGCTGGGCAGCCTGCTCAGCCGACCGCAGCGCCGTGATGCGCGCTACCAGCGGCTCAATTTCTCCATATTCACGGGAGGCCTGCGTAAAAGCCTCGCCGCTTATGCCACTGGCCAGCTGGGCTTCCAGTTCAAGCGCCCGGCTGACAATCCTGTCCAGCCGTTCATCCAAAGTCATTGCGCCGTTGATCCACCCACGCCTGCAAACACTGCCTTTGCGTCAGAAAGAAGTCGATCACGAGAGACCTCTTCCTCCTGCCCGGTTTCCATGGCTTTGACCCTGAAGGCCCCTTTGGCCAACTCATCCTCGCCCAGGAAAATCACGTGGCTGGCATTCTGCTTACCTGCCCGCTCCATACGTTTACGCAAGGAGCCACGATACCCGATTTCCACCCGCACTCCCTGCCGACGCAGCCCCTGCAAGATCTGGAAGAGTGCTTTTTCATCTGGTGAACCAACCGGCACGATCACAACCGAGCGCGGCGCAGCCGGAGACGCATCCAGCAACATGGAAAGGCGCTCCACACCAGCAGCCCAACCAATGGAAGGCACTTCCGGCCCACCCATCTGCTGAACCAGGCCGTCATAACGGCCGCCTGCCATAACCGTGCCCTGAGAGCCCAGCTTGCTGGTCACAAATTCGAAGGTGGTGTGATTATAATAATCCAGCCCACGCACAATGCTTGTGTTGACCTTGTACTCAATTCCGAAGCCATCAAGCGTGCGGCGCAGATCATCCCAGAATGTGCGGGCTTCCGGCGTCAGAAACTCTTCCATCATGGGGGCATCTGCCACCAGAGACCGATCGCCCGCGTCCTTGCTGTCCAGAATCCGCAGCGGATTTTTCTCCAGCCTGATGCGACTTTCTTCCGAAAGGCGGTCCTTATAGCCGGAGAAGTAAGACACCAGTGCAGCACGCCACGCATCCCGGCTGGCCGTATCGCCCAGCGTATTCAGCTCCAAGGTCACGTGTTCCGCCACACCCAGCGCCGTAAGCACCTGATACCCCAACGCTATTGCCTCAGCATCAGCAAGAGGTTCTGCTGCACCCATCAGTTCCGCACCAATCTGATGGAACTGACGATAGCGCCCTTTCTGTGGCCGCTCATGCCGGAACATGGGGCCTGCATAGAAAACCTTCTGCGGCAGGGACTGCGTAAGCCCATTTGTCACCAGAGCGCGGCAGATGGCAGCCGTGCCTTCCGGGCGCAGGGTCAGGCTTTCGCCATCACGGTCACTGAAGGAATACATCTCCTTAGAGACAACATCTGACGTATCGCCCAGCGAGCGGGAAAATACTTTCGTGTCCTCGAAAATCGGGGTGGACCATTCATCAAACCCGTATAGCCCCGCAATATGGCGCGCTGTTGAGACAACATGCGTGTAACGCCGCTGCTCCTCGCCAATAAGGTCGTGCGTTCCTCTTACGGGTTGAATGGTGCTCACAGATCTTTTCCCGATCACAGCGCCCGCCACCGGCTATTGCGCAGCGGGCTGACTCTTCAAATTTTACAATAAAAAACCAAGGCGCATGGTCTGATTGCCCGGAATCAGACCATGCTAGGCCTCAGCTTTTATTTAGCGGAAGACATTTCCGGCAGTTCTTCCGTCTTGCCTTCAGCCTTTTCCTTGGCTTCTTCGGCCTGAATGGCTGCCACACGGGCTTCCACCAGTTCCACCACATGCTCAATCATGTCGCCAGCCGGAATGGTATGGTCCTGCTTGCCAGCGGAATAGACCATATGACGGCCTGAACCACCGCCCGTTACACCCAGATCCGTCATCAGGGCTTCACCCGGTCCGTTCACGACGCACCCGATAATGGAAAGCGTCAGCGGAGTTTTGATATGGGCCAGACGATCTTCGAGCGTCTGAACCGTTTCCACCACATTGAAACCCTGACGGGCACAGGACGGGCAGGAAATAATCTTTACACCACGGTGACGCAGGCCAAGGGATTTAAGAATATCCCACCCGACCAACACTTCTTCTTCCGGCGCGGCAGAGAGCGAAACGCGCATGGTATCACCCACACCGGCCCACAGCAGATTACCCAGACCAATGGAAGATTTGACAGTGCCGGCACGTTTGCTGCCAGCTTCCGTGATACCGATATGCAGCGGATAGTCACATGCATCAGCCAACTGCTGGTAGGCAGCCACCGCCATGAAGACATCAGATGCCTTCACGCTGATCTTGAATTCACGGAAATCGTGATCTTCCAGAATCTTGGCATGTTCCAGAGCGCTTTCTACCAGTGCTTCCGGGTTAGGCTCGCCGTATTTTTCCAGCAGATGCTTTTCCAAAGACCCGGCATTCACACCGATACGGATGGAACAGCCATAATCCTTGGCGGCATTGACAACTTCTTTCACACGCTCGGCGTTGCCAATATTACCGGGGTTGATACGCAGGCAGGCTGCTCCAGCCTTGGCGGCTTCAATGGCGCGCTTGTAGTGAAAGTGAATGTCCGCCACGATGGGCACGTTCACTTCCCGCACAATTTCTTCAAGCGCCTTGGTGCTTTCTTCGTCCGGGCAGGACACGCGGACAATATCCACACCAGCCAGTTCTGCACGGCGGATCTGTTCGATCGTAGCCTGTGCATCACTGGTCAGGGTGTTGGTCATGGTCTGGACAGAAATCGGCGCATCCCCACCGACGGCTACCTTGCCGACATGGATCTTCCGTGATTTCCGACGCTCGATATACTGGTAAGGCCGGTAGCCACTCATCTTACATCCTTTTGTCGAGACGACAGTTGATCAGGCAAACCGTGTTGTGGTGCACGATCACCCATTACGTTTGATGCCTTCCTGCCAAAATCAATGCGCGTTGGCTACATGAAAGCGCGTAAAAGAGGCATTCAATGTCCGCCCAATCCCTGTAACTGACGGGCATTCAGGTCATCCGCGCTAGTTTCAGGAGGGGGGCTGCTCTTACGTCGCGGCATGGAACGCACTGGCATGGCTGGCGCATTCTCCTGCACGACACCGTCCTGATCCGGCTGGGCGGATGAAGCAGCGGCCTTTCCGCCTGCCGACAATGTGGAGGATGGCACATCTTCCGACTGCGAGCCATTATTCTGTTGTTGCGGCTTTGAAGAACTCTGCGGTGAAGCAAGTCCGGCAGCAGGAAGCGACGGAACCGCTGGTACGGATGATGCTGCCGAGGGGGATGTAACCACACCCGATACAGGCGCCCCCGCAAGGCTCCCGTCCCGCACAGCGTCAACCGTCAACGGCAGCTTACGCCGCACCGCGCCATTACGACCAAGGTGAGGCGTTGTCACACTTCCGGCAGCAACCATAACGCCGCCAGCATTACCAACTGTCAAACTATAGGGGCCGTTTTCTGGTGGTACATCCCACTGGTCACCCGGCTGCATGATGTGGTCATACACCACTTTTCCGGCACCATCCTTTACCTGCACCCAACTCGCGGCATCCGCCTTCAAGACAAGCTGGTTTGCGTCTGCTCCAGTAGACTCGCTCCCTTCGGCACTGTCCGATGACGGTGCCGGTGTATTCGCCGCAGGAGAAGAAACACCTTCCGTCCCGCCAGCCAAACCGGAAGCCTGTTCTGTTGCTCCCTGCGCTGATGGGGCCAACGGATCATTCGAAGCTATGGCAGGAGTTGAATGCTCTGCGCCCCCTAAAGGCGCGCCCGATGCCGGGGCTGGCGCAGGTTGCGGTGGAGGAGAAGCACCCGGATCAGGCAAGATGGACGCCACCTGTGGCGAAGGAGCATTGGCCGTTTTCTCGCCCGGAATAATCTCCGCCACGGGCGGCACATGCTCAGGCACCGGAGGAGCATGACCTACGAATTGGTACCAGCCCACATAGGCACCCACCAGCACCAGCAACCCGAGAGAAACTGTAACCCCCGGCGGAATCCGCCGATCCGGCGGTGGTGCCGGAAAAGTCAGTTCGGGCTTGCGGTTTCGAACCTTCCCTTCCCGCTTGTAGCGCTGCACCACATCTTCAGCGTCAAAGCCCAAGGCTTGCGCATACGTGCGCAAGAAGCCCAAGGCGTAGGCCTCTGCCGGAAAAACCCCGGCACGCCCACTTTCCAGAGCCTCCAGATAAGCTTCCCGAATACGCAACCAGTCGGCTATCTGCGGTAATGTCCAGCCAAGCTGCTCCCGCCGCATACGCAACGCGCTTCCCACACCAACACTCGCCACATCTGGCAGGACGGGGGAAGCGGCAGGTTTTTCCTGCTCGGGAACAGAACGGGTATCAGCCATCAGCATCCATACGTCGCTGCTGGCGCACCAGTGCCAGCACAGCTTGATCAACAAGGTCCGCAATAATGTCAGCCACAGGCTGAACGGCCTTCACCATTCCGACAGACTGCCCGGCCATGACAGATCCGTTTTCAACATCTCCCTCTATTACAGCCCGACGCAGGGCGCCAGCCCAGAAATGTTCGATCTCAAGCTGGGCTTCCTCACGCGAGATTGCACCACTCTGAAAGCGATTGATCACATCCGCCTGATGCGCCACGAAACGGCTGCTTCCTTCATTAGCCAGCCCCCGCACCGGAATAACGGGAAAACGTTCGTCAAGCTGAACGGAGGTTATGGCATCCCGCGCATTAGCCCGCACAAACGCTTTTTTGAACTTTTCATGCGCAATACTTTCCGCAGCAGCGGCAAAACGGGTGCCTAACTGGCCGCCGGAAGCCCCCAGTTCCAGATAGGAAACCAGCGCGTCCCCACGCCCCAGCCCGCCAGCCACAAATACCGGCACCTGATCGATGTGGGGCAGAATTTCCTGCGCGAGCACCGTCAGAGAAACGGGGCCGACATGACCGCCAGCTTCCGCCCCTTCAATCACCAGAGCATCCACGCCCATTTTGATCAGCCGTTTGGCCAGCACCAGAGCAGGCGCAAAGGCCACCACCTTAGCACCGCCATCCTTGGCGGCCTTGATGGCCGCCCCCGGCGGAATGCCGCCAGCCAGCACAATATGGCCAACGCCTGCCTGCAAACACACATCCACCAACTCGGAAAGCTGGGGGTGCATGGTGATCAGGTTCACGCCGAATGGTTTGTCCGTCAGCGCACGGGTAGCCGCTATTTCTTCGGCCAGACGGTCCGGTTCCATGGCGCCACAGGCAATTACCCCAAAGCCACCAGCATTGGAAATGGCGGAAACCAGATGACGCTCACTAACCCAGGACATCGCCCCGCCAAGAATGGCGTACTGGGTCCCCAGAAAATCTGCACCACGCTGGCACAGGTGCTGAAGGCGCTTGCGCGCCCGTTCTTTCTCGGACTCGGTCGGCAATGCCGTCAGATCACGTTCCATCAGGTCAGACATTATCCAGCCCATACGCTGTATGCAGGGCACGCACTGCCAGTTCCGCGTATTCGGCAGCCACCAGAACAGAAACCTTGATTTCGCTGGTCGAGATCACCTGAATATTGATTGAGCGTTCAGAAAGTGTGCGGAACATGGTGCTGGCCACCCCGGCGTGCGAGCGCATGCCAGTGCCCACCACGCTGATTTTCACCACATCATCATCCGTTACCAGTTCTTCGTACTGAACAGCGTCCCGCACGGATTCCAGTGTGCTAATAGCGCGCGGCAGGTCCGTCTTGCTGGTTGTGAACGTCATGTTCGTTGTGCCGTCAGCACCCGTGCTCTGCACGATCATATCCACATTGACGTTGGCTTCACTCAACGGGCCGAAAATTGCAGCGGCAATCCCCGGACGATCAGGAATCCGCCTTACAGACAGCTTGGCCTCATCACGGGAATACGCGATGCCAGTCACCAGTTTCTTTTCCACTATTTCGTCCTCATCCACCACCAGGGAGCCGGGAAGCTTACCTTCAACCAAGGCTGGCCCATCTACAAAGCTTGAAAGAACCTGCACACGCACGCCCTGCCGCATGGCCAGACCGACGCTCCGTGTCTGAAGAACCTTCGCACCGACGGATGCCAGTTCGAGCATTTCTTCATAGGTGATTTTTTCAAGCTTGCGTGCTTTTGACACAATGCGCGGATCTGTCGTGTAGATCCCGTCCACATCGGTATAGATATCACACCTGTCTGCCTTGATGGCTGCGGCCAGCGCAACGGCCGAGGTATCAGACCCCCCACGGCCCAGCGTGGTCACACGCCCGTCCGGCCCCACGCCCTGAAAGCCAGCCACCACAGGCACAACACCTTCCGCCATGCATCCCAGCAGATGGGCGCCGTCAATTGTGTCCAGGCTGGCCTTGCCATGTGCCGAATCGGTCCGGATAGGAACCTGCCACCCGGCCCAGGAACGTGCGGGCACACCAAGTTTCTGCAGGGCAATGGCCAGAAGGCCACTGGTCACCTGCTCACCGGTCGCCACAATGGAATCATATTCCCGCGCGTCATGCAGGTCAGAAAGCGCATCGCAATAACCGACCAGCTTGTTGGTTTCCCCCGCCATGGCGGAGACAACAACCAGCACATCACAACCGGCGTCTTTCTGTTTCTTGACACGCTCGGCCACGGCCTTAATGCGCTCAATATCCCCCACGGACGTTCCGCCAAACTTCATGACGATCCGAGGCACGGAACCGGGCATAATTTTTTCTCCACCAGACAGGCCGTAAACAGACCGTTCTTTTCACCTTCCACGCGCACTGCTGGCATGAAAGACGCAAAAGGACGGTTGCGAAGCTTCACAAGGCGCGTCACATACCCTTCCCGGCCCCCTCTCGTCCAGCGGGGGAGATCAGCAGGAAAGGAATTTTGTTCCATGCATCCCTCCAGCCGCGACGCTGCATCCTCCGTTTCCCCCGAAGAAATTGCCCGCTTTGGCGCTCTGGCGGATAAATGGTGGGACCCCTCCGGCCCCATGCGGCCCCTGCATGCCATGAATGAACTGCGCATAAGCTGGGCCTGCCGCCACTTCCCCCTGCGTGGGCGCACCAGCCGCCGCGTGCGTGTGCTTGATATCGGCTGCGGAGCGGGTTTGGCCAGTGAGGCACTGGCAAGGGCGGGCCATGATGTTCTGGGCCTTGACGCCTCTCCCAACGGCATTGCCGCTGCCCGGACGCATCTTGAAAATCACCCGCTTCCCGACGGCTCCGGCCCGCTGACTTATCGTGTTGGCAGCGCAGAAGAACTGGTGGCGGAAAACGCCAGATTTGATGCCGTAGTCGCCTTAGAAATTATAGAGCATGTGACTGATCCTGAAAGATTTATGCACATGCTGGCTGATCTGGCGGAACCGGGGGGCATTGTGATTGTATCCACCATGAACCGCACCCTGAAATCTCTGGCCATTGGCAAAATTGGGGCGGAATATCTGCTCCGCCTCCTGCCGGTTGGTACGCATGAATGGCGGAAATTTATTACCCCTGCCGAACTAGGCCGATATGGCCGCTCAGCAGGTCTGAGCATCCAGGCTATTGCAGGCATGGTGCCCAGCCTGACCGGCTGGAAGGAAAGCCGCAACCTTGATGTAAATTACATTGCGGCTTTCAGAAAAAGCTGATTCCGGCGCGCTCAGGAAGCCGGAACGCGCAGAAATTCAAAACACGTGGGACTGCCAATTGGCGTAAAGTCCCATGTGAAACTGATCTTTCCCGTCGTTTTATCAACCCGGAAGGATGTGATGGAATCACTCCTCTGGTTTGCAACGTACAAATAGCTGCCTGACGGATCAAACATGAGCGACCGCCCATAATCCGCATGGGTCCAGATCTCATCCACCAATGTCAGGCCTCCATCCTTGGCGACCTGAAACACAGCCAGCGAATCCCCCAGCCTGTTGGACACATAGAGAAAATGTTCATCAGGAGAGAGCAGAATGCCTGCGGCCAACGTGCTGCCACGGAAATGTGCTGTCACGCTACTGACAGTCTGCTGCGGCGCTATCTTGCCTGTCTGCGGGTCAAAATCCGCGACCACAACCTTGGAGTCCTGCTCACATAGCAGATAGAGCTTGTGTCCATCCGACCCAAACTCAAAATGTCTGGGTGCAGAACCCGGCGTCATGGTTGTAAAGGGCACAGCGGCAGGAGTGAGCTTGCCGGTATCCAGATTGATGGTCCACACGTAAACACGGTCCAGCCCGGCATCCATCACCAGAACGTATTTGCCTGTGGGGTCAGCCTTCACCATGTGGGGATGGGCTGATGAATGATCGCTGATGGCAAAATTGCCCGGCGGGTTATCCGCCGCCCGATCTGGCATGCGGGGCCCGGTGTTGTGCAGCAGTTCGGTCATACGGCCCAGAGACCCATCGGCCAGAACATGCAGAACCCCGACCGTTCCCCCGGTATAATTAGCGACCATGACATACCTGCCAGACGGATGGACGCTCAGATGCGCCGGGTCCGCGCCGCCGGAGGCAACAGTATTCAGCTTTGTCAGGGCACCTGTTGCATGATCAATTGAGAACGCCGTTACAGAGCCACTATGCGCCGTATCAAAATCATTGATCTCACTGACGGCATACAGAAACCGTTTATCGGGTGAGAGCGCAATATAGGACGGACTGGCAATGTCCGTGAATGTCATCAGGTTTGTCAGAACGCCCGTCTTCGGATCCATTTCAAAGACGGTAATCCCTTCCCCATTTCCTCCCGGTGGCCCGTGCTGAGTATATCCCCCCACATAACAATATGTGCGCTCCCGTGATTCCGGATCAGCCGGATCTGGAGCCTTGGCCGTATCGTCCTGAGCATAGGCCGGAAGCGCTACCGTCACGGCTCCGGCCATGCCAGCAAGCCCGAACAGACGACGGGAAAGAGAATGAGTCATAAACAAGAGCCTTGTTGTTCTTTTCAATTTTTAATGCGGCATTTTACACACCGGCCCGATGGTTCCCTGATAACGGGTCCATGTCTGGGTTTCGCCAAAAAGCGGCAACCCGATATATCCCCGCAGTTTCAGAACATCTTTTCTGGGAGACCATATCTGCGCCTGATAAACGCTTCCGGTGTCAGGGTCTAGAATCTTGCCGTTCCAACGCCCCCCTTCATCAGAAGATGCACGGAAATCGGTAAGCATCAGAAGATTGCACTCCGAATTCCCCTTTTTGTCACGCGGAACATCCGTGCCCTCATATTGCAGCCCAACAAGGTGACCACATACCGTATCCCCGCACGTTCCGATCTTGAACACGCCATCATGGCCCTGACTGAGCCAGTAGCCTTCAAACGGATTGGCCTGCACACTTTCCGCCCGGGCGGTGCCTGACACGATAAAGAACGCGCATATCAGAACTGGGTAAAGGAATGCCGCAAGCCATCTGTTCTTTCTGCTCACCTTGTCCTTCTCCATATTCCTGCAACCTGCCTGGCTGCATCTGTGTTTTGGGCGCCTTTAGCGGGAATGGCCTGTGTCAGACAGACTTCCCCGCCAACCGCTCTTTCACAGTCAGCTATCTGACCGCCGAACCCACGGAATGGCCACCACATCCACCCCTTCTTCACGGAGCATTTCGTGGTCACGCTCCGTCGCGTTCCCATAAATACCCCGTTCAGGCGCTTCACCATGGTGAATCCTTACAGCCTCTTCTGCAAAGCGGTCACCCATGTTCTCGCAGTTCTGCTCTACCACCTGCCGCATTTTCTGAAAGGCCACCAGAACCTTATCAGGAATGCCTGCACCCCCGGCAGCCTGCGCGGCGGGCGCTGAGGTCGGCGCGCTTTCGTGCTCGGCAGCACCGCCACTCTTCCCGCCTTTGGCAATGGCGGGTGCCATCAAAGCCTGCCGGACATCAGATGTCCCACACTCAGGGCAGCTTAAAAAACCATTCTGCTGCAACTGCACAAAGGTCGCGCTATCCCGATACCATCCTTCAAACGCGTGGCCGTTTTCACACTGCAAGCGATAACAGATCATCTTCCTTCTTTCTCAGGTGAATGCGCGCTCCCGGCCATCACGCAAGCCCGAGCGCCTCATCCAGCTTTCCCTGGCGTTCCAGCCGCATCAGATCATCACAGCCACCGAGCGCCTTTTCTCCCACAAACACCTGAGGCACTGTTGTGCCGCCACCGGAGCGGTCATAAGCCTGCTGGCGCTCCGGCGTTCCGCGCGGGGCGTTGATTTCCTGAAACGCAACATTCTTGCTGCGCAGCAACTGGACGGCACGTACGCAATAGGGACATCCGGGCTGAGTATAGATTTCAATGGCTGGCATAGGGTGCCCCGCTCTTTTGTGTTTCAGTTATAGAATGCGCGTTTTTGCGCAGCGCGATGCCCGCCATATACGGCATCGCCCCTTTCATGTCGTTTCCAATATCGGAAAGTCCAGATCAACCTCTTTTTGCAGCGGCACTTCAGCCGCCACCAGCACCGCGACCGAGCGCACGCCAGCCTGCCGCAAGGCATGAGTACACGCGGTCGCCGTTGCTCCCGATGTCAGCACGTCATCCACCAACACAACAGCCCTGCCCGAGATCAGTTCCGCCCGCTGCGCCCTGACCACAATGGCGCGCTTCATTTCCTCATGCCGTTCCTTGCGTGAGAACCCTGCAAGGCGCGAGGTTGCACGCGTACGGGCCAGAACATCTGGCAGACAGGAGACCCCGGCCTGTCTGGCAACTTCCCACGCCAGAAGAGCCGCCTGATTATAACGTCGCTTCAACAACCGTCTTCTGTGAACCGGGACAGGCACCACCAGACTATCAGCAGTAAAAAGGGGTCGTCCCGCACGCCACATTCTGTTGCCAAGGAAACGCGCGTTCTCCTGCCTGTCCGCATATTTCATCTGCAAAATCAGATCTTTGGCCCCTTTGTCATACAAAAAAGCTGCGCGTGCATAGTCCCATGCCGGAGGATGACGCTCACATGCGGCACACCATCCTTTGGCGTTCAAATAGGCCTCTGCTGTCTGCGGTGCGCCACATTTGACGCAAAAAGGCTGCGTGACAGGCGCGAGGCGACCAAAACAGGCAGGACAAACCCCACCGGCTTCTTCCGTCTCTCCTCCACATAACTGACAGGACGGTGGGAAAAGCACATCCAGCATACCCTTGCCCATCCTGCGCATAGCTTTTCCAAGTGCCAGACCTGTTCGGCCTCCCCTAGATGTCATGCATCCTCTCTTGGCAAAGCACGAAGACTGGCGCAGACCATAAAGCCATGGAGGCTCCCATCATTTTTGACCGGCACGCCGTGCGTCTGCACAGGGCACGTGCAGCACGCTTGCAGCATACGGTTGCTCCCATTATTACCGCGGCTGCCGATATTTTGCTGGAACGCCTGGATGATGTCACGCGCCCGCTTCATTCGGCCCTTGATCTGGGAGGACGCGGCATTATCGCGCCGCGTCTGCTGGCCCGCGGTATGGACGTTGTATGCAGCGAAACCATAATGTCCCTTCCCCACCCAGCAAACGTACCAACTGTCTGTGCTGATGAAGAATGGCTCCCTTTTGCACCTCAGAGCTTTGATCTGGTCGTAGCCAACCTGTCACTTCACTGGATCAATGATCTTCCCGGCACGCTAAGCCAGATCCGCCAGATCCTTAAACCAGATGGGCTGTTTCTGGCGAGCGTTCCCATCCTGCCCACATTGCGTCCGCTCAAACAGGCGCTGGAAATGGCCGAACTAGCCCTGAGTGATGGTGTTTCCCCCCGTGTTTCCCCCTTACCCACACAGCAGAGTTGCGCCCATCTGCTTCAGCGCACCGGCTTTGCTCTTCCTGTGGTGGATACCGAGAAACTGGATTTACGGTACCGATCGCTTACGGGTCTGATGCAGGATTTGCGCGCTGCAGGAGAAACCAACGCCTTGAAGCTCCGCAGCCACGCCATTCCACCGCGAATGCTGTTCCCGGCCGCAGCGGCAGAACTCGCCACACAAGAAGATCAGGACGGATCTTTTGCCATGCCGCTGCATATGGCCATTCTTACAGCGTGGAGCCCGTCTCCATCACAACCCAAACCTCTCCAGCCGGGACAATTTACCCATTCTCTGGAAGAAGCGCTGAACAGCTCCACGTTGCCGGACACAACTCCCTAAGTTGCTATCCGCCCGTGACACTCATATGACGCGCTGGCCCCTGAACCTCTCCCGGCTTGGCGCCGAGCATAAAATTATGACCGCGCGGCTTCAGCGCAATGGCAGTCTGTATCCCGGATAAGAGGGCCGCATCATCTCCACCCGAGCGCATGATCTCGCGCAGATCAATGCCATCTTCCTGACCCAGGCAGGTATAAAGTCGGCCGGTGCAGGATACCCTGACCCGATTGCAGCTATCACAGAAATTATGGCTCATGGGGGTGATGAACCCGATGCGTCGTCCTGTTTCTGCAACCCGCATATAGCGGGCTGGCCCACCCGTTCTGTCTGGCAAAGACTCCAGAGTCCAACGTCGCGCCAAGTCCATTTTTACTTTGGAAAGCGGTAGGTACGTTGCTGTTCGATCCTCGCCCGTCTCGCCCATCGGCATGGTTTCAATCAGGCAAAGATCTGCTCCAATGTCACCACACCACGCCAGCATGTCATCAAATTCATCGTCATTTACGCCAGCCATGGCAACGGTATTGATTCTGACCGCCAGACCTGCCGCTCGGGCCGCCCGAATACCGTCCAATGTGGTAGCCAACTTCCCGCGCCGTGTTATCTGCGAAAACCGTGCGTCATCCAGCGTATCAAGGCTCACATTCACCCGGCGTACACCCGCCTTGAACAATGTTTCCGCATAAAGGGCCAACCTGCTGCCGTTTGTCGTCAACGTCAGTTCTTCAAGCCCCCCTTCCTGCTGCGGGTGATGCAACCATTGACCCAGATGCTCCAGAAAGACGCCTATATCCTTGCGAACAAGAGGCTCCCCGCCCGTAAGGCGCAGCCTCTTAACGCCATGCTTTACAAAAACACGACAAAGGCGAAAAAGCTCTTCAAAATCAAGAACATCCTCACGCGGCAGAAAGGTCATGCTTTCGGCCATGCAATACACGCACCGCATATCACACCGATCTGTCACCGACATCCGGAGATAGGAAATACGGCGACCTGCTGGATCAATTAAAGAGGACAACATAGGTCCACTATATAACAAAACACCATCACGTTGTCGAAATCCAAATACAGGCAGTCCCCGTAGCCAGTACGGTAGCCCCACTGCGTAAAGAGCATTTGAAAGAAAAGAAAGCACACCGTGCCCACCAACAGAGCGTGACATGCGCGTTCTCGCGTCAATCAGAACCCGCTGAAGCACCCACATCTGCTAGTGAGTTACGCATGCCCCCGAGAAATCAGGCTGCGCTATTCCCGACTGAACAAGCTGCTCAGTCAACGCGCTTTTCAGATGTGCAAGGCCCGCTTCGTCCGCGCTTTCGGCACGCGCAACCAAAACGGGTTGCGTATTGGACGCCCGCAGCAACCACCACCCATCCGGAGTTGTCACACGCACACCATCAATATCGGATATTTCTGCCCCGGCATGACGGAGACGAGCAGCAACGTCTTCCATAACCTTGAACTTCCGGTCATCATCACAGTCGAACCGAATTTCCGGGGTGGAAACAGACTGAGGAATGGTCTGTCGCACTACTGACAGCGGTGCATCAAGACGGGCAAGATACCCCAGTAACCTTACTGCTGCATACAGGGCATCATCAAACCCATACCATTTGTCCGCAAAGAACATATGGCCCGACATCTCGCCAGCCAGAAGGGCGCCCGTTTCCGCCATTTTGGACTTGATGAGAGAATGCCCGGTAGGGGACATCACAGGCTTGCCGCCAGCATGCCGTATCTCATCAAAAAGAACCTGACTGGCCTTTACATCCGCAATAATGGTCGCACCCGGATGGGCGTTCAGCACATCACGCGCCAGCAAAACCAGAATCTGGTCCCCCCACAGGATTTCGCCCCTGTTATCGACCACTCCAATACGGTCTGCATCGCCATCGAAGGCAATGCCAATATCTGCTTTTTCTTCCCGAACAGCCGCAATCAACTGCTCAAGGTTCTTGGCTATCGTGGGGTCAGGATGGTGCGCTGGAAAATGACCATCTATCGCCTTATTCAGAATTATATGATCACCGGGCAGACGCGCGACCAGTTTTTCCAGAACCTCTCCGGCACAACTGTTGCTGTTATCCCAGACCACCTTTAGCGATGTCTGGCCACCATCCCAGTCTTTCAGCAAACGGCTGATATAGTCCTCACGGATATCTACGGAACGAACCGCACCGTCCTGCAAGGTAACCACATCACCTTTCGCCGCCAGATCTCCCAATTCACGAATCTGGGCTCCAAAAAACGGCTTGCCGGCGAACACCATCTTGAAGCCGTTATAATCGGGCGGATTATGGCTACCTGTTACCATAACAGCCCCATCAGCCTTCAACATGATGGAAGCAAAATAGAGCATCGGGGTGGGACCGCAGCCTATCCGCACCACGTCCACACCCGATTCTGCGGCTCCCTTCACCAGCGCCGTTTCCAACACTGGTGAAGAAAGACGCCCGTCATACCCAATCACAACCGTCTTGCCGCCTGCCCGGCTGACCATGCTGCCAAAAGTTCGCCCTATGGCAAAAGCATCGTCAGTCGTCAGCGTCTTTCCGACAATTCCGCGAATATCGTATTCGCGCAGACTGCTCGGATCAAAGACGTGTGAAAAAAGCATTAAAGATTTTGAGTATAGTTCTTCAGGAAACCCTTTACATCATCAGCCAGATCAGGACGATCCAGAGAGAATGCGATCTGAGCTTCAAGGAAGCCGATCTTGTTGCCGCAATCAAAACGACGACCTTCATAGCGCAGGCCATGGAATGGCACTTCGCCAATGGTCTTCGCCATTGCATCCGTCAACTGCACTTCACCACCAGCGCCTTTTTCCAGCTTGGAAAGATGCGGCATGATTTCCGGGGTGAGAATATAACGGCCAATAATGGACAGGTTGGATGGTGCATCTTCAGGTTTCGGCTTTTCAACCAGCCCCTTCACTTCAACCAGACGGCCATCATCCTTGCCGGTATCCAGGATACCATAGCGGTTGGTGTGTTCACGCGGCACTTCCGTGACGGCCACAACACTGCCACCTGTCTGGTAGTACGCATCCGCAAGCTGCTTCAGGCAGGAGGTCTTGGCCTGCACAATGTCATCAGGAAGCAGAATGGCGAACGGATCATCCCCAATAAAGCTCCGCGCACACCAGATGGCATGCCCGAGCCCCAGCGGCTCCTGCTGGCGCACCGCCACCAGAGACCCTGCTTCAATGGAACTCGGCTTCAGGGCTTCCAGCGCGTCTACCTTGTTACGCTCACGCAGCGTTGCTTCCAGTTCGTAAGCAATATCGAAATAATCGATCAGGGAATCTTTCCCACGGCCTGTAATCAGGCAGAATTCCTCAATCCCTGCTTCACGCGCTTCATCAATCGCATATTGAATGAGAGGCCGGTCAACAACTGTCAGCATTTCCTTGGGCATGGCTTTGGTTGCCGGCAGGAAGCGTGTACCCAGTCCTGCAACAGGCAGAACTGCTTTACGTAAAGGCTTGGGCTTGGACACGAATACGACACCTTGAATTAAGAGTTCAGTTGTAACAAATGCGCCACGGTACCCGTACTATCAGAGCCCATATTCCGTCAAATCAGGCCTGACAGCACAATACCTCCTCATGCACGGGCATACTCCCAGCTGAGGTAACGCAGGTGCGACAACAAAGATTACGCGGATTTTAAACAAAGAAAGAAAGGCCTGACTATGGCACTTGGGCCATTTTCAGGCTGAAATAATAATTTTAATCATGAAATTTCATGATTCCGGGAAAAACCAGCTTTTGGTTTTTGCTGAATTTTTCCGGAAATCAGAATAATGGTGCGGCCGAGAAGACTCGAACTTCCACGGGGTATTCCCCCACAAGCACCTCAAGCTTGCGCGTCTACCATTCCGCCACGGCCGCCCCGTGACAACCAGTACCGAAAGAGCGATACCGTTTGGTGAGAAGCCCTATAACCGAACCAACATCAGGCGGCAATGACCAACAAACACTTTTTATGGGAAATCAGCAAAAACCCGGTCCCTTACCCTTATGCTCTCTCCCGCATGCAGGATGTTGCCCAGAAAATCCGCTCCCAGCAGGCAGAGGAACGCGTCTGGCTGCTTGAGCATCCCCCTCTTTATACAGCCGGAACCTCCGCCAAACCGGCAGATCTCTTCAACCCCCACCATTACCCTACATATGATGCCGGACGCGGCGGGCAATGGACCTATCACGGCCCCGGTCAACGAATCGCCTATGTCATGATGGATCTGCAAAAACCCCACGGGCAGGTCCCTGCGCGCGATTTACGGGCCTATGTGCACGCTTTGGAAAATTGGATCATCCGCACATTGGCAGAATTCGGCTTGAAAGGAGAATGTCGGGATGGACGTGTCGGGGTGTGGGTCATTGATCCGCAAAGCGGTCAGGAAGAAAAAATTGCCGCAATTGGGGTGCGCGTTTCACGCTGGGTCAGTTGGCATGGCATAGCCATCAACTTGTGCCCCGACATGGCGGATTTTGACGGTATTGTGCCCTGCGGCATCCGGGAATTTGGGGTCACCAGTTTTCAGAAACTTGGCCTACCGGTGACCTTTGCCCAACTGGACGCCGCCCTCGCCAAAAACTGGACGGCAGTGTTTGGGGAGCCCCCTTCAGCACTTACGTCTCTTCAAGACGAATAAACAAAGTACGGCGCCGCTCATCAACAAGCCGGATCTCATACAAAGCGAGCCTTGCACCATCATCCCGGAAAATCAGGGTAACGAGCCCCTGAGACGGGTTTTCCGTGCGTGCAAGTGACACCTGAAGAATTCCGGCAGGCTTCTGAATGTCCGTCACCGTCACAGCACCTGTGAGCGACAAAGGATTGCCCATCAGAAGCCCTAACGGGTTGTGGGCCAGCCCCATACGGGTTTCTGAGCCTGTCTGACTGTCTTTAAATACGGCGTGAGAGCCAGATGCCTCCAGATCCATGGGATGAGGCGCTGTGTAAATCAGGTGGAGATACCCTGCATGATATGTCAGCACGCCTCCGCCTGTCGTGCCATTGGGCCAGGTCTGGCTAAAGGGCACGTTCTGCAATTTCACAGCGCGAAGATAGGCTTCAACCCTGTGAACATCATCCTGCCCGGCGGGAGCACCCACTCGGCCTGTGGCACACGCTGCCAGCGCCAGCGGCCCGAACAGAGCGATGCGGCGGGAAACGCCATAACGCATGGGGCGACTGGCAGAACCGTCAAACAGAATGGTCATGAAAGGGCTGCATCCTCTTCTGGTGTCCGTAATGTCAGGGCCAGAGCGTGCAGACCGCTGCCAAATTCATAACCAAGCGCGTCATGCACCATGCGTGACCGATTCACGCGGCTCACCCCTTCAAACAGCCGACTGACCAGCAGAACGCGAAAATGCGTTTCCGTTGCTCCGGCTTCTGGTCCTCTTGTCATGGCCACATGATGAGCATGACGGCTGCTTTCATCCAGAATTTCGAGCTTTTGTGGCGCAAATGCGGCGGTCAGTGCCTCTCGCACACGGCAGGCCCGTGTGCCACTCGCCTCAGATGTCGATGCAGAATTGCGACGCGAAGCCATACGTTCCCCCTTGCACAGAACAGTTCATGACGCACATAACCCTGATGATGAAGCGAAGGAATACCCGTCATCGGGCGTTCGATCCGGATCCGGACGCCCCGCAGCGCTGCTGTGACATGCCCGATTGTGACAAACCCGCCGGTTATCGCGCCCCTCGTTCGCGTGAGACGCTCAACCAGTATTACTGGTTCTGCCTCGAGCATGTGAGGGAGTATAACGCCCGGTGGGACTATTACAAAGGCATGTCACCCGGCCAGATCGAAGCGCATCTGCGTGCCGATATCGCATGGGATCGGCCATCGTGGGCGTTTGGGCAGAGTTCAGCCCACCCCCGCAGCCAGAATTTCAATGAAGAAGAGATCCTCGATCCGCTGGATATTCTTGGTCAGAATCGTCGCGCCCGCGCAGAACGTCGCCGTCAGGCGGCCAGACCGCATATCCCCGATGCCCTGCGTGAACCACTGGCAACGTTGGGTCTGGACTGGCCTGTCACGATGGATGAAGCCAAGGCCCGTTACCGCTCGCTGGCCCGCAAGCACCATCCAGACACAAACAATGGAGATCGTGAGGCGGAAGAACGCCTCAAGGTTATCAACGTTGCCTTTACGATCGTGAGATCACATCTTGCAGGAGAGGGTCTCGAAAAAGCTGGCTGATCGTGCCATCCTGCATCCCCTTCTCTGCCCACCGGGCTCTGTGCATCTGGCCGCATGACCGGAAAGCCCACTTAAAAATCAGACGGATAAAGAATGACTGCTTCTGCAAGCCCGGCTTCCACGGGTGACCTCCCCCCGATTTCCGCCCTTTCAGCGCCGGATCGCGAAGTCTCGGTCCGCGAAGTGTTCGGCCTTGATTCTGACTTCACGGTCCCTGCCTTCTCCCTCCGCACCGAGCATGTGCCAGAAATTGATCCGGCCTATCTGTTCGATCACGATACCACCCTGTCCATTCTGGCCGGGTTCGCCTTCAATCGGCGCGTTATGGTGCAGGGCTTTCACGGAACAGGTAAATCCTCCCACATTGAACAGATTGCGGCCCGGCTGAACTGGCCGTGCATCCGCATCAATCTGGACAGCCATGTCTCCCGTATTGATCTGGTGGGGAAAGACGCCATTGTGGTGCGTGATGGCCAGCAGGTGACCGAATTTCAGGAAGGTCTGCTGCCATGGTGCCTGCAACACCCCTGCGCACTGGTGTTTGACGAATATGATGCCGGACGCCCGGATGTGATGTTCGTGATCCAGCGCGTTCTGGAAGTGGAAGGGCAACTCACCCTCCTTGATCAGAACCGTGTCATCAAGCCGCATCCATGGTTCCGTCTGTTCGCCACAGCCAACACCATCGGTTTGGGCGATACCACAGGCTTGTATCATGGCACCCAGCAGATCAATCAGGGCCAGATGGACCGCTGGAACATTGTCACATCACTGAATTACCTGCCGCATACGCAGGAAGTCGGTATTGTGCTGTCCCGCCTGGGCATTGACCCGAATGACAAAGCAGCCCGCGGTACCATTGAAAACATGGTGGCCCTTGCCAACCTGACACGTGCAGGATTCATGGCGGGCGATCTTTCCACGGTCATGTCTCCCCGTTCGGTCATTGCGTGGGCTGAGAACGAACGGATTTTCAAGGACACAGCTTTTGCGTTCCGCGTCACGTTCCTCAACAAATGTGACGAAGCCGAGCGCAACATGGTGGCGGAATATTACCAACGCTGCTTCAACACGAGTCCTCTGCCTAAAAAGGGCTTCTGAAGTTTGAAGGGAGAGCGGTTTTTCAATGGCTGACAGCAGGAGAGGAGCACAGGCTCCACCGCCGGGCCATAACCGGAATCAGGGAGCGTCAGACTCGGAAAACCGGATTGACGCCTTCAAGCAGGCCACAGCCGCTACCCTGCGTGCACTGGGCGGCCAACGCGATACGGATGTCTCGTTTCATACGGGCAATATGCCGGTCGCGCCCCTCAGTGTGGGTGGGAGTGTGCGCCTTCAGCAGCCCTCCCGCCATCTGCGGGAAGATGAAATTTCGCGTATTCGCGGTGCTGCTGATGCACAGGCGCTAAGGCTGAAACATCACGATGCCGATCTGCACAAATCCCGCACGCCTGACGATAGCATGGCGCGGGATGTGTACGATGCGCTGGAACAGGCGCGTATTGAAACCGTAGGCGCACGGCACATGAAAGGGGTCGCCGCCAATCTGCGGGAGCGGCTGGAACAGGACTGCCGTGAAGGCGGCCTTGAACGTATGACTGACCCCAGTCAGCTTTCTCCCGCTGTAGCGCTGGAGCTTCTGGCGCGCGAATATCTGACGGGCGAACCTGCCCCGGTGGCAGCGCAGGGTATCCTGCATAAATGGCGGGAAACCCTTCCCCCAAAGGCTTTGCAGGCCCTGTCCAAGCTTAGTGAAAATCAGGACGATCAGGCTGCTTACGCCCGCACATCCCGCCAGCTTCTGGCTGCCTGCGCCCTGACAGAGGAAGACACATCTTCTGACGAACTGGAAGAAGATCCCGACGGTTCGGACTCTGCCGATAGTCAGGATGAGAATGACGCATCTCCGCCTGAATCAGAAGAAAACGCACCGCCAGCCGAACCAGAATCGACCGAGGCCGCTCCACAGCCTCAACTGATGGCCGGAAGTGGTGAAGCCTCACCAGATATGCTGGAAGAGGAAACCGAGGGCAGCGGAGCAGAAGGAACGGGTGATGCCGCAGGTCCGGGCAACCGCCCGGAAACCCCGCCGGGCGAAACCGCCAAGACCTACCACGCCTACACCACAGCATTTGACGAAGAAATTCGCGCCGAAGATCTGTGTGATCCGGAAGAGCTCAACCGTCTCCGCCATCAACTGGATCTGCAACTGGCCACCTTACATGGCGTGGTCTCGCGTCTGGCCAACAAACTGCAACGCCGTCTGATGGCGCAGCAAACACGGTCCTGGGAATTTGATATGGAAGAGGGCCTGCTTGATGCTGGCCGTCTCTCCCGCGTGGTGGTTAACCCCCTGCTCTCTCTCTCCTACAAGCAGGAACGGGACACGGAATTCCGGGATACCGTTGTCACGCTGCTGGTAGACAATTCCGGTTCCATGCGGGGCCGCCCCATTTCCGTGGCAGCTTCCTGCGGGGATATTCTTGCCCGTACGCTGGAACGCTGCGGGGTGAAGGTGGAAATTCTCGGCTTCACCACGCGCGCGTGGAAAGGGGGGCAGAGCCGTGAAAAATGGCTTCAGGATGGAAAGCCGCCAGAACCCGGCCGCCTGAATGATCTGCGTCACATCATTTACAAAGCGGCCGATATGCCGTGGCGCCGCGCCCGCACCAATCTGGGGCTCATGCTGCGCGAAGGCCTGCTGAAAGAAAATATTGATGGCGAAGCCCTGCTATGGGCATGGAAGCGCCTGAAAAACCGGCCGGAATCCCGCAAGATTCTGATGGTGATTTCAGATGGTGCTCCGGTGGATGACAGCACGCTTTCCGTTAATCCGGGCTCCTATCTTGAAGATCACCTGCGTGAGGTGATCCATATGATTGAAGACCGCAGCCCCGTGGAACTGACAGCAATCGGCATCGGGCATGATGTGGGGCGCTATTATCAGCGCGCCGTTACCATTACCGATGCGGAAGAACTCGGGGGCACCATGCTGCAGGCGCTGTCCGGCCTGTTTGATGAAAAAAGCGCCCAGCGTGGCCGCCGGAAGGCACGCTCACGCCGGTAGGGTCTCGGCGCTCGCCCGGTGCAGGGTTTTCCCTGTCCGGGTTTCGGCCAGATCAAGCAGGGCGTTCAGCAGAATATCGGCGTCCTGCTCCGTGGTGCGGTGATTGACAATAGCCGCACGAATGGCCCGCTTCCCATGCAGCGTGGTGGTGGAAGGTGCTGCAATCCCGCTTTCGTGCAGGTCCTTCACCAGTTCGCCATTCAGCGTATCCAGATCCTCGTTATCCAACACCACACGGAAACAGACGATATTCAGGGTAACTGGAGCCAGCAGTTCCAGACATGGCGTGTCGTCAACCCGGGCTGCCAGATAGCGTGCGACAGCACAGGACCGGGTCACCACCTCCCCCAGCCCATCGGTGCCAAATCCGGCTAGAGTGAACCAGACCTTGAGCGCCCTGAAGCCACGAGACAGATCCGGCCCCAGATCACAGAACCACGGCGCACCTGCCGCCAGCCCTCGGTCTTCCCTCGCCAGATAAGCTAAGGACTGGGCAAAAGCTGCGGCCTGCTTCCCTTCTTCACGCACAATAATGCACCCGGCATCGTATGGCGTCTGCGCCCATTTATGAAAGTCCAGCGCTATGCTGTTGGCCTGCTCCATCCCGGCAAGTGCTGGAGCATATTCAGCCGAAAGCCGCGCTAAAGCGCCAAAAGCGCCATCCACGTGGAACCAGAGCCCCTCATCCCGCGCAAAAGCCGCCAGATCAGCCAATGGATCAATGGAGCCCGTATCGACTGTTCCCGCAGTTCCCACCACCAGAAAGGGTTCAAACCCGGCTGCCCTGTCCTCCGCGATCATGGAGCGCAATGCGTCCATATCCATACGAAATGCCGCATCCATCGGCACACGCCGCAATGCATCGGTTCCCAGCCCTGCCAGATCAAAAGCGCGGGCAATGCATCCGTGGGCCGTTTGCCCGGCATATCCCACCAGCCTGCGGCTTTGTATTCCCTCAGCCCGCATTTTCACGCCCGCGGGCACCGCGCGGCTGGCCGTAATCACACCAATGAAATTCGCCATTGAAGATCCGGTAACCAATACGCCGGTCGCTGTTTCCGGAAAACCAAGCATGCTGGCTGTCCAGCGAATGACCATCCGTTCCACTTCAACCGGAGCATGGTCTCGTCCGCCTAGATTGGCGTTAAGCCCAGCGGCCAGCATCTCGGCCAACATGCCCTGAGGGGTGCCACCGCCGTGCACCCACCCCATAAAACGCGGATGCCGGTTACCAACCGCATAGGGCAGAACCTGCTGGGTAAACTGATGGTAAAGCTGCTCAACCGGAGCGCCTGACTGTGGCAAAGGCCCATCATGAAATCCCTGCCTGACACTTTCGGGCATAGGTTGCCACACTGGCCCCGCAGCCACGGTCTTCACGTTATCCAGCATGTCATCCAGCATGCGGTGGCCCAGAGCACGCAGGTCTTCCCAGTTTTCCGGATCAAGCCCAGCCATGGTTCATTCTCCTACTTCGGCTGGTGTCAGGAGCGCTTTTTCTGCCTCGTGCTTCTTCATCATGACCGCAAATTTACGTGCCAGCACAGCACAGACAAATAACTGGATCTGATGATAGATCATGAGCGGCAACACAACGAGCCCGACCGAAGCTGGCGGAAACAACACGTTGGCCATAGGCACCCCTGAGGCCAACGTTTTCTTGGACCCGCAGAACACCACGGCAATCTCGTCCCGCAAAGGCATACCCACCATCCGGCTGCCAAAAGCCGTGATGACCAGCACACACACCAGCAACAGAAAGTCCACCACGGCAATCAGACCGAGTTCGCTTAGCGGCAGACGGTGCCACAGCCCCTGAATCACGGCATCACTGAACGCTGTGTAAACCACAATCAGGATCGATCCGCGATCCGTCATGGATAGCAACTTCTTGTTGCGGTGCGCCCATGCGCCAATCCACGGCTGAAGAATCTGCCCCAGCACAAACGGAAGCAGAAGCTGGAAGACAATATCCATCACGCCACCGGACTGCCCACCATGGCGCGCCAGCACCAACCCGACCAGAAACGGCGTAATGAAAATGCCAAAAACATTGGATGCCGTCGCCGCACACACAGCAGCGGGCACGTTCCCCCCGCCGATGGATGTGAACGCGATGGAAGATTGAACGGTGGACGGCAGACAGCACAGGAACAGAACGCCCAGCCATACCTCGTTCTGCAACAGGCCGGGAAAAGCGGCATGCAACGCCAAACCCAGCAGCGGAAACAGCACAAACGTGCAGCACAGGATCATCAGATGCAGGCGCCACGCGGTCAGCCCTTCCACCACGGCCTTACGAGAGAGGCGCGCGCCTTGCAGGAAAAACATCATGGCAATGACAATAATGGCCAGCCACCGAAAAACCGGCACGGCCGCACCATGGCAGGGAACAAACGTGGCCAGCAGCACAGTGCCGATCAGGCTGAGAAGAAACGGATCTAATCCAAACATGCCGCGTACCGTCTTTCCTGTTTTTTCCGGGGCGTATGGTCCGTAACCCAAGGCACAGCCAACCCGCACTATTTTTTCACATCAAGATTGCGTCTGCCGTCTGCTTACGCCACCTTTACGCACAAATGAAAGCACACACCATTCCCCCTCTGGCCTCTCTCATGCTCGTGAGTGCGGGTCTGGCCTACCTTGCAACCTCACCCGTGCGGGCACTGGCGGCACCACCCGGAAGCTGCGCTGTTATAAACCATGGTGCGGTTCAGACGTCCGCCCACGGCGTGACGTATCAAAACACCACCGTACGCACGCCGGATGGCAGCACCACACTTACCGTCAAGCAGATGCATTACACTGCCCCGGAGGGGGATGACGATTCCATACAAAATCAGGCGGATGCGGCATCGCTCCTGCTGGTTTCCGCCATGACGGGCCACCACAACGCTGCCTGCTCTGACTGGCTGCAACAGCAGGGCCAGAGCGTGGCCAAAGGGCTGAAAGCTGGAGGCACCTATGATCTGACATGGAGTAGTGCTGCAATCAGCCGTGGCACCGCGCATGTCGGTATCGGGTCGGCTCACCTTAAACTGGAAGGCAGCACCACAGCCCACACAAGTGCGGCCACCCTGGGCCTAACCGGACTGTCCTTCCGGAATGTCGCTAATCAGGACCTTCTCCCCACCACCGCCCATGCTGCGTTCTCTCTTCCTGCATCGGAACTCCCCGCGCTTATGGCGGCTATCGGCGGCAAGGCAGAGCAAGCCCCGGCGGTGCATGTCACCATCTCCAGTTTTGACGCGCAACGTGACACCGTGCAGTTGAAGGGAAATGGCACGGCAACCCTTACCGGTAACGTCAACGCCACCTCCGCATCCGGCCATCTGGAAATAACGGAACTGGAATCTCTGATCGAAAAGGCGCGTGCGGCCCAGCAGATGAAACTCGCAGCCGGTCTCGTTCTGGCCCGTCTGGTCAGCCATACGCAAAACGGCGCGAATGTCTGGAATACCAGTTGGGAAGGCGGCGTTCTGACTGTAAACGGCTTCCCTCTTCCATTAAAATAACGAGAAGCATCGCACTCTCCTGAGCACGCTCCACCATCGTCTGAAGCGAGAGCGTATCGAAGAAGCTGGGTAAAAAATCAGCAGATGTTAGCTGGCGAGGGATTTGTGGGGCCAAACAGGCAACTGTGGCGGCCCCATGATGGGCCTTCACGACGGCGTTCAACCGCAATCGTCGTTGCCCACGGCAAGACCAGCGTACCATTCTTTTTCAAAACAGCGTCTTAAGCTGCTTTTACAAGAATACCGTGGCAGCCACCTTATGCTCCCCTACCACCCAATCGGCCCCATGCCTGGGTCCCAGTTCCCCCATGCCGGGTTCCAGGCTCCCCATGCGCCCCAGTTCCATTGGGCATCATCATACATCTGAGCCGTCATTTCCTGCTCATCTGCTAACGCCTGTGCCTGCACATATTGCTGGTAACGGCTATAGGCCGCCTCATCCCCCACATACAGGCAATCACACACCAGCGGGTCTGAATACACGTAGAACACGTGATCATTCTTCACGCGCCTTACAAAATGATGCGCGGGCAAACGGTTCAGCATGGCCTGCCGTTCGGGCGTATCTGCCGGTTTCTGAAAGAAACCCGCCGCGGCCAGATGGTCTTCCTTCCCTTCAATCTGTTGGGACGCCGTTTCACAAGATGGAAGCATCGTCAGGAGCCCGAAAGACAGAACAGCCAGAAATCCGAGAGGTGGGCGATGCATCATCCTGTTTCCTTTTCCTTTGGCAGACCAGAAAGGATCTGACAGGGTCGCCCCTTGCCCCACATCTAAAGACGGAAATGAGCCCCCTGTGATGCAGGCTGGAAGGCAGCATGGTCGTTTGGCGGCCTCTTTATGCCTAACAGCCCCCTGCTTTTGTGCCAGAAAACTCTTTTTTAAAGATGGTTTGAAGCAATCAACACGTCAGTCCCATCAAGCCATCCAGCAGCTTCTCCTGTTTCCCTACCGAAACCTTGCTGTAGCAAAGAGAACTCAAGCCCTCTCTGCTACAGGTGCTCTCTCCACCAGCTTGACCAGATCACGCAATACCCGGCGGGCCAGATCAATACGCTGCACATTCGTCAATTCGCGCACCACCGCCAGTTTGTGGTCAGGCCGTAATCTGACGGCACCGTCTTTCCAGCGGCCCATCCATTGCACCAGCCCAGCGGGGTTCTTGAAGCTATTCTGACGGAACTGAAGCACCATTCCTTTTGGCCCAGCTTCCAGACGCTCAATACCCGCAGCCCGACACAATCTTTTAAGATCAACAATATCCAGAAGGTTTTTCACCTCTGGCGGCACTGCGCCAAAGCGGTCCACCAGTTCGGCTTCCATGGCTTCCAGTTCCGCATCGGAAGCAAGCCCGCTGATACGCCGATACAGTCCCAGCCGCACCGGCAGGTCCGGCACATAATCAACGGGAATAAGTACAGGCAAACCGACAATGATGTTGGGGGTCCAGTCTCGGTCCTCGGCACGTCGGCGGCTGGCGTCCGCGCGCAGATCTGCCACGGCGTCTTCCAGCATCTGCTGATACAGTTCAATGCCAACTTCGCGCACATGGCCAGACTGCTGATCTCCCAGCAGGTTACCCGCCCCGCGCAGATCAAGATCGTGAGACGCCAGCGTAAAGCCAGCGCCCAGCGTATCCAGAGTCTGCATGACTTCCAGCCGCTTTTCGGCTGAGGCAGAGAGAACATGGGTTTGCGGCCATGTCAGGTAGGCGTAACCGCGCTGCTTTCCACGGCCAACGCGCCCGCGTAGCTGATACAACTGCCCCAGCCCGAACATGTCAGCCCGATGGATGATCAGCGTGTTCACCGCAGGCATATCCAGCCCGCTTTCCACAATATTGGTGGAGAGTAGAATGTCATATTTCCCGTCAGAAAACTCGGTCATAACCCGTTCAAGTTCTGTGGGAGTGAGCCTGCCGTGCGCCTGAATCAGCTTGGCATCCGGCACAATGGCCGTCAGCCGTTCCGCCAGCCGGTCCAGATCTTCAATACGCGGGGCCACACAGAAAATCTGCCCACCCCGGAAGCGTTCACGCTGAATGGCCTCCCGAATCACCACGCTGTCAAACGGCATGATGAATGTCCTTACTGCCAGCCGGTCCGTAGGCGGCGTGGCAATCAGGCTCATCTCCCGCACACCGGAGAGAGAAAGCTGCAACGTTCTGGGCAACGGCGTGGCAGAAAGCGTGAGCACATGCACATCATCGCGCAGCGCTTTCAGTTTTTCCTTATGCGCCACACCAAAATGCTGCTCTTCATCAATAATCAGCAGTTCAAGGGCCGCGAACTGGACCGTCTTGGCCAGCAACGCGTGCGTGCCGATCACCACATTGATGGACCCATCAGCCAGCCCTTTGCGCACGGCCGTGGCATCCTTGCCCGTTACCATGCGGGAAAGCTGGGCTACCTTGATGGGAAAGCCCTCAAACCGGGCAGCAAAAGTGCGGTAGTGCTGGCGCGCCAGCAAAGTGGTCGGCACCACCACGGCCACCTGCCCGCCAGACATGGCAGCAACAAACGCAGCCCGCAGCGCAACTTCCGTCTTGCCGAAGCCTACATCCCCGCACACAAGCCGATCCATCGGGCGGCCAGAACCCATATCCTCAAGCACATCAGCAATGGCGCGGGCCTGATCATCCGTTTCCACAAACGGGAAGCGGGCGCAGAATTCATCCCACAGGCCCTCCGCCGGGGCCAGCACTGGCGCTTCCTTCAGCGCACGGGCCGCAGCCGTCTTGATCAGGTCGGACGCCATATCGCGGATGCGCTGCTTCATCCGGGCCTTACGGCCCTGCCACGCAACACCGCCCAGCTTATCCAGCGGCACACCGGCCTGATCCGAGCCAAAGCGGCTCAGCAATTCAATGTTTTCAACCGGCAGGTAAAGCTTTTCATTCCCGTCATACAACAGGCGAAGGCAGTCATGCGGCGCTACGCCAACACTGACGGTTTCCAGCCCATCATACCGGCCAATGCCGTAATCCTGATGCACCACCAGATCGCCCGCCGTAATTTCTCCGGCCTCGGCAATCAGTTCATCGGCACGGCGGCGGCGGCGTGGTGGGCGGCCAATACGCTCCCCAAGCAGATCCTGCTCAGAAACAAACGCCATGTCCTCCGCAACAAAGCCACGTTCCAGACCCAGCGTCAGCAAGCCAACAGAACCGGGCTTGGCCTTTTTCGCCTGCTCCCAGTTCTCATAACTCTGGGTCACCACCCCGTGTTCGCGCAGCAGGGTGCCAATGCGCTCGCGTGAGCCCTTGCTCCACGCCGTCACATACGCGCGGCGATTGACCTGCCCCCAATCCCGCACCTGCTCGCCCAGCAGGGTGAAAACCTTTTCACGCTCGGCGTTGGGCACGATCTTGGCGAACATCTTGCCGGGGCGTCCGCCCACATCCATACCACGGGCCCCATCAGGCTTGGCATAGGGACTGAACGCCACAACCGGCAGCCGGCTGAGGATGGCATTCCATCCTTTGGAATCCAGATACAGAAGATGCGGCGGCAGAGCCCGATATGGCGTTTCTCCCTCCCGCGGCGGCTGACGACGCGCCTGATAATGATCGTCAATCATTTCCAGCCGGGTTTTGAGCACCTCTTCCGCCTGATAATCGAGCGAGACCGACACGCCGGGCAGATAGTCAAATACCGTTTCCATCTCGGTATGAAAAAGCGGCAACCAGTGTTCCAGCCCCGGATACCGGCGGCCATCGCTTACATGTTCATAAAGCGGGTCCGCTGCGGCGGCAGGCCCAAACACGTCCCGCCAGCCCGTGCGGAAACGGGAGATACTTTCGGGATCAAGCGAAAACTCGGAAACGGGCCGCAGAGTCAGTTCCTGCAGGCGCGATGTGGACCGCTGGCTACCCGGATCAAAGGCCCGGATATTTTCAACTTCATCACCGAACAGATCCAGCCGCACAGGTTCTGCTGCCCCGGCGGGATAAAGATCAAAAATCCCCCCACGGCTGGCAAATTCACCGGCTTCCATCACCGTATCTGTACGGGTGTAGCCATTGGCCACCAGAAGTTCGATCAGAAATTCCTGATCAAGGCTTTCTCCCTGCCGAATGGTCAGGGACTGGCCTTTAAACGTGCTGCGGGGGGCCACGCGCTGCACAACCGCCGCCACCGTTGTCAGAATCAGGCGCGGCTTGCCATTGGCTGGCTCCAGAAGCCGGGTGAGTGTCGCCACGCGTTCGGCCACAATGGTCGGGTTGGGAGAAACCCGATCATACGGCAGGCAATCCCAGGCGGGAAAGCGAAGTGTCTCAACATCAGCCCCCATATAGGCCAGCAGATCAGCCAACCGTGCGGTAGAGGCATCATCCCGGGCAATATGCAGCACCGGTCCCTTGTGCTCACGCGCTCTGCGCGCCAGCAGGAAGGCATCATACCCCTCCGCAACACCCCATACGGAGGCTATGCGGTCCTCGACACTCGCTTCTGCCGTCATTCCGTCTTCCCGGCTCCTTTGGCGCGGCTGGCTTCCACCATCCGGCGTAACATGGGGGTGGCTTTTTCCTCGGGCAATGGCAGGCGGCCAAACAGCCAGTCTGTCAGTTCCGGGTCCGGCATCTTCATGATGGCTTCCATATCCGCCAGATCAGCCTCGCTCATGGTTGCCACGTTGGCCTCCACAAACCCGCCGATCAGAATATCGGTCTCAAATGTACCACGATGATTGGCGCGGAACACCAGCCTGCGGCGGCGGGCGGCAAGCGGATCATCCTCGGATACGGCGGAAGCGGGGGCACTACTAAAATTGTCTTGCATGGCGTTACTGTCCTATAGCCTTGGCATTCCTGTCTGTCAGCCGCCAAACAGAGGCTTATGCATCTTCGGTGTCCAGTCCCTTTTCCATCACATCCTCTCCGGTTACGGAGCAGACGGATCTTTCACCCCTTTCCGCAGTGCTGGCCCCACTTGACAGCCTGCCCGGCGTCAGCGCCGCGCGTGCAAAGCTGCTCAGCCGCATAGCGGGCGGCTCCCGCGTGCTGGACCTGCTGTTCTGCCTGCCGGAAAGTGTAACGGACCGCCGCGCCCGCCCGCCGCTTGCGCAACTCAGCCCTGACAGCATTGCGACAGTCACAGGCACGGTTCTGGATATCCGGGCCCCTGCCCCCCGCAAGCGCCAGCCGTGGCGTGTCACCATTGAAGATTCGACCGGACGCCTCGAACTGGCTTTTTTCTCCCCGTGGCAGGCCAAGCAGGTCGTGGTTGGCGAATCTATTGTGGCCTCTGGCAAGGTCGAGCGGTTTCATGACAGGCTGACCATGACCAGCCCGGACTATCTGCTCCCCGCCCGCTCGGCAGACCGCATTCCACGTCTGGACCCGGTCTGGCCCCTTACCGCCGGACTGTTCACCGGGCAGGTAAGACAGGCCATGACCGCCGCACTGGAGCGCCTGCCTGCCACCCTGCCTGAATGGCACGCGCCTTCCATTCTCAAGCGCAGACGCTGGCCTGATTTTGTTACCGCCCTGACCTGGATGCAGTTTCCTGACCGTATTCCCGGCAGCGAAGCAGGCGAGGAATGGCGGAGCGAACAAACCCGAGCCCAGGCGCGGCTGGCCGGTGACGAACTGCTGGCAGATCAGCTTGCCACCCGCATTGCCCAACGTGCCTCCCGCAGTCGGCCCGGCCGTTCATTGAGTGGGGATGGCCACCTGCAACAACAGGCACTTGCCACGTTTGGCCATACGCCCACACCCGGCCAGAAAAAAGCCCTGTATGAAATTGAAGCCGACATGGCGGCCCCTTACCGGATGAGCCGCCTGTTGCAGGGCGATGTTGGCGCGGGGAAGACACTCGTAGCCCTGCTGGCCATGCTACGGGCAACGGAAGCTGGCGCACAGGCAGCCATCATGGCCCCTACGGAAATTCTGGCCCGCCAGCACGCCCTGACATTTGAACGCCTCTCCCCCGTGCCGGTGGTCTATCTCTCCAGCTCCGTAAAGGGAAAAGCCCGCAAGCAGGTGCTTCAGGCCATTGCGGATGGCTCTGCTCCTCTGGTGGTGGGAACACACGCACTGGTTCAGGAAACCGTGCAGTTTGCAGACCTCGGCCTCGCCGTAATTGATGAGCAGCACCGCTTTGGGGTGGAGCAACGTCTGGCGCTGGTTGAAAAAGGCCATAACGCGGACATGCTGGTCATGACCGCCACACCGATCCCACGCACCCTTTTGCTTACCCGCTTTGGGGACATGCAGATCAGCAAACTGGAAGGCAAACCAGCAGGGCGCAAACCGGTGCGTACATCCCTGCACAGCATTGGCACAATGGACGACGTGCTCGCCGGCCTTGACCGTGCCCTTGCCAAAGGCGCGCAGATCTTCTGGGTCTGCCCTCTGGTGTCTGAAAGCGAAGCACTGGACATCGCAGCAGCAGAAGCCCGCCATGCAGACCTGACAGAACGATTCGGCCCCATAGCCGGACTGGCCCATGGGCGGCAGGACGCCGCAATACGGGAAGAAGCGCTTCAATCCTTTGCGCAAGGCAAAACCCGCATGCTGGTGGCAACCACGGTGATTGAAGTGGGGGTGGATGTGCCAACCGCCACCATCATGGTGATTGAACATGCAGAACGCTTCGGCCTTGCGCAGTTGCACCAGCTACGCGGCCGCGTAGGACGAGGCGCGAAGGACTCGTTCTGCCTCATGCTGCATGATGACGGGCTGGGCCACACAGCCCGCCGCCGCCTCACCTGCCTGCGCGAAACCGAAGATGGCTTTCTGATTGCCGATGAAGATTTCCGCCTTCGTGGCGGCGGAGACGTAACGGGCCGCAGGCAGTCCGGCCTTCCGGATTATCGTATGGCCTCGGAGATCCTCGTGGATATGCTGCTGGATGCCGCGCACGAGGAAGCCGAACAGATCCTGCCCGATACGGCCCCGGACCAAAATGCGCCATTACCCCCGGCAGCGCAGGTGCTGCTGGCTCTGTTCAACAAGACCGATGCTGCCCGTATCTTTGCTGGCGGCTAGATGGTGCGTTCCGAAGTTTGAGAACGCACTGCCTTTTCACGGGAGCAGAAGGATGCGCCATGCGCCAGCTTCACCACAAAAGCCGGAGCGCTCACGCGAACACATTCCTACCAAGCCCTCCGTCCAGTCGCCATTTGAGAAGACGACAGGAGAACGGGCTGGCTCGAAATTTTGGGGAAGTGAAACGCCCACATTTTAAGAACTGATAGAGAGCCGCCCTACTACCAGAATTTTTTCAACAGCATTCTTGGGGGGCGGTTTCAGATGATCTCTTCGTGACGACGCTTTACCAAGACGAGCCTTAGACGGCAGCGCGTGTCTCGGCGTCCGCTTCCGTCAGCCAGCGCTTCACCTGCCCTTCCGGGTCAGCATGCAGCGTAAAGTCGGAGACGGCGGCCACGCTATCCGCACCGGCGTCCAGACAGGCCCGTAGCCGCTCAAATGTGATGCCGCCGATCGCCACCAGAGGCAGATCACCGATCAGCTTTTTCCATTCTGTCAGCTTTTCCACACCCTGCGGGCCAAAGGCCATCTTTTTCAGGCGCGTGGGCCAGATGGGGCCAAGGGCAACATAATCCGGTGCGCAGACCAACGCCCTGTCCAGCTCTTCATGGCAATGCGTGCTAATACCCAACCGGACACCAGCCTTCCGGATTGCGGCCAGATCTGCCGTATCCAGATCTTCCTGCCCCAGATGCAGGTAATCAATGCCTTCATCCAGCGCGATCTGCCAGTAATCGTTCAGCACCAAACACACACCATGCTGCTTGGCGTAAGTATGAGCCTGACGAATTTCAGCCACCAATTTCTCAGGCGAATAATTTTTTATTCTCAACTGGATAAAGCGTGCGCCTGCCCCACCGAGCCTGTTGACCCATTCTGCTGTATCGACAACCGGATAAATTTTCTGAGGGAGTGCACTCATGCCAGCATGGCCTTTCCTGCAACAGGGGTGGAGGGAACAGCCATATCGCGCTCTTCCATAGGGTCGGCCACGCGTGCCAGCACGCCAGCTTCTACAGCCAGCCGGAACGCCCGCGCCATCACGGCAGGATCACCCGCCTTGGCAACTGCGGTGTTTATCAGCACGGCATCATAACCCAGTTCAAGAGCCTGCGCCGCATGTGATGGCACACCGATCCCTGCATCCACCACCAGCGGCACGTCTGGAAAATGCGCACGCAGAGCCCGCAGCCCGAAAATATTGTTCAGCCCCTTACCGGAGCCAATAGGCGCCCCCCAAGGCATCAGCACTTCACACCCCGCCGCAAGCAGCCGCTCAGCCACCACCAGATCTTCCGTGGTGTAGGGAAAAACCTTGAAGCCGTCTTCACTGAGAATACGGGCTGCTTCAACCAATCCGAAGACGTCAGGCTGAAGCGTATCAAGCTCACCGATCACTTCCAGCTTAACCCACTCGGTACCGAAGACCTCACGCGCCATGTGGGCTGTTGTCACGGCTTCCTTGACCGTATGGCAGCCAGCCGTATTCGGCAGCACCGGCACACCCAATTCGCGAATAAGGGACCAGAATGCCTGCCCGGCCCGCTCACCTGCAGATTCGCGCCGCAGGGAAACCGTCACCACTCCCGGTTGGGCAGCCTGAACCGCATCCCGCAAAATATCAGGGGACGGATACTGCGCCGTTCCCAACATAAGGGGAGAGGAAAGTTCAACCCCATAAAAGCGTGCTGTCATACGTCAGCCTCCCTGCATCGGGGCAACAATTTCCACCTGCGCACCATCATTCAGCGCAGTTTTATCGCGTAGCGGCACAGGCACAAAGCTACCATTCATTGCCGTGGCAATGCGGGCGCCACCGTAGCCGAGCTCATCAATCAGCGCCGCCAAGGTGGTGGCGGATACTTCATGAACTTCATCATTGACCACGATCTTCATGCGGGCGTTCTCCCTGTTTCTCTTCGGCACGTAAGCACAGCATCCCGATCACGCAACCTCTTCAAGGCTGTCAAAAAACTCTCTGCATCACCCGGCCCTGAGAAAGCGCGGGCTTTTCTGCTCCGTTTTTCCGGAGGGATAGTGTGGTCAATTCTCTCAGAGCCACTTGGCCCTCGCAGCCTCACCTCTCCGCTTGTGAAGGGCCCTAATTACCCAGAATTTCCCACGGAATTACCAAAAATCATGTCCGCAGCTTCCCGCGCGCGCGCCGGGGAAAGGAGGAAGCCGTGACGGTACATACCGTTCACAAACACATGGTTCCCCTCCCGCACCACACGGGGCATGTTGTCCGGGTAGGACGGGCGCAAGCCGGTCCCCATCTCCAGAATTTCCGCTTCCGCAAAGCCGGGGTGCAGCACCCATGCCGCATTCAACAGTTCCGTCATGGAGCGCACAGTCATGCGGCCTGCGTTTTCGCTCTCGATCATGGTGGCCCCGACCATGAACACATGATCCGCACGCGGCACAATATAAATGGGAATACGCGGATGCAGCATCCGCACGGGGCGATGCAGCACAACATCCGGGCAACGGAGCAGCAGCATTTCCCCACGCACCCCACGCAGAGTAGGCAGTTCCTGCCGCACATTCAGGCCCGTACAGTCAACAATCCAGTCAAATGCAGCGTCATCGGGCGCATCTGCGGCTGAAAAGACAGCTTTGCCCCCCAGACTTTCCAAGCGGGCCAGCAAGGCAACCAGCGCCTTACGTGGGTCGACATGGCCTTCATCAGCAAAGAACAGACCTTTATGAAAACGGCCAGCCAGATCAGGTTCCAGCCGGGCAATTTCCGCACCGTCCACGGTCTCGAAATGCGTGGTGCGACGGCCAAAGCGGGCAATTTCCCCACTGTCACGCGGCGGAGCCAGAACAAGGCTGCCTGCCCGCACCACATTGGGCACGTGCGCTTCCCACCAGTCAACCGAATCTACGGATTGCGCGGTCACTTCTGGTGGAGCGGATTCCGCTTCACACCACGGGGCAAGCATTCCCCCAGCCATCCATGATGCGCCAGCCCCCACACGGCCGCCGGGTTCATAAAGCGTGACCACGCCGCCACGCTCCGCCAGCGTAACTGCGGCCGTCATGCCTGCAACACCAGCCCCTTTTACCAATATGCGGGGAGTATGGGTCATGATGTGTTGGCCTCCTGCCACCCGATCCTGTGTATGCTGCCGGGCGTCTCGAATTCTGGAGATATGTTATAACGCAAGCAGCAGCCTCGGCCACCCCTTGTCCGGTCACCAGCCCGTCAGAAAGCGCGCGCCAGAAGCACCACCACCAGACAACATTCCATCACCGCCGTGGCAATCCAGCGCAGCCCCATATAGCCACTGGGCAACGCGCCGCGCCGCCAGCCTTCGCGCTCAACCAAAGCCAGAATGGGCACAGCCACGGCCAAAGCCGCCACGCCAGCAACAGGCTGCCATGCAAAAGCCAGATAGGCCGCCAGCCAGCCCGCCAAGGCAGGCACCACGCCCAGAAGCAGCCGAAAAACATCCATACGGTCTGCGCCAGCCGTAATAATGGAGGGCGAAGGGTCCAGCGCCAGACCCCATTGCACCGCCCCCCAGAAGCTAAGGGTCACTGCACCATAAAACACAAACGCCATAAGCAGATTGGGAACGGGCACGCCCGAAGAGAAGAATACGATACAGCACGCGCCGAACAAAAAGGGTAGTAATCCGGCCATTGTCAGCACCACGGCTACAAATGGAAGTCTTTTCATGAGCGTTCGGCGTGCCTCCTTTGCACGGTTTCCTGCAATAGATTGGTTGACAGAAAAGCCCAAGAGGCTGCCACTAGCAACCACACGGAACATTGGCTTCCATGTTTCGTTACGCTCGAAAACAAGAACAAGACACCGCTGCCGGACGCATAGCCGGCGCCAGAAACGGGAATGAAAAAAGTATGAGTGCCATTGTCGATATCATCGCGCGCGAAATCCTCGACAGCCGCGGCAACCCAACGGTTGAAGTGGATGTAGAGCTGGCTTCTGGCGCAAAAGGCCGGGCAGCCGTTCCGTCCGGTGCGTCCACAGGCGCGCATGAGGCAGTGGAACTGCGTGACAAAGACCCTAAGCGCTACAACGGCAAGGGTGTGCTGCACGCTGTTGAAAATATCGAAAACGAGATTCTCCCCACCCTGCAGGGCGCCGAATCTTCCGATCAGATTGATATCGACAACGCGATGATCGATCTGGATGGCACCCCTAACAAAAGCCGTATGGGTGCCAACGCCATTCTTGGTGTCTCGCTTGCGGTAGCCAAGGCCACGGCAGCAGAACTGCAGGTGCCGCTCTATCGCTATGTTGGCGGTGTTTTTGCCCACACGCTTCCCGTCCCCATGATGAACATCGTGAACGGGGGCGAACATGCAGATAACCCGATCGATATTCAGGAATTCATGATCCAGCCGGTTGGCGCGCCCACCGTGGCCGATGCCATCCGCTGGGGAAGCGAAATCTTCGCGCATCTGAAAAAAGCGCTACAGGCTGCAGGCCTCAACACCAATGTTGGGGATGAAGGCGGATTCGCTCCGGCCCTGAAATCTGCTGATGAAGCACTGAGCTTCATTTCCCGTGCCGTCGAATCCGCAGGTTACCGTCTGGGAGAAGACGTCACCTACGCTCTGGATTGCGCTTCCACCGAATTTTATCACGATGGCAAGTATGATCTGAAAGGCGAAGGCAAGGTTTTTGATGCAGGCGAAATGGTTGCCTACCTTGAAGATCTGACCAAACGGTACCCCATTGTCTCCATTGAAGACGGTCTTGCGGAAGATGACTGGGAAGGCTGGAGCCTTCTGACCGAAACCCTTGGCCGCAAGGTCCAGTTGGTTGGGGATGATCTGTTTGTCACCAATCCCGAACGTCTGCGCCGTGGCATTCAGGCGGGCGTTGGCAACTCCCTGCTGGTGAAGGTCAACCAGATCGGCACGCTGACGGAAACGCTGCAGGCCATCGAACTGGCTCACAAGGCTGGTTATACCGCCGTCATGAGCCACCGTTCTGGTGAGACGGAAGATTCCACCATTGCAGATCTGGCCGTCGCCACCAACTGTGGGCAGATCAAGACGGGTTCCCTCTCCCGCTCTGACCGTACCGCCAAATACAATCAGCTCATCCGGATTGAACAGGAACTGGCAACGGCTGCCCAATATGCGGGCCGCACCATCCTGAAAGTCTGATCCCGCACTCAGCCTTTCCTGAAACAGGAAAACCGGAGCCGCATGGGGAACCGTGCGGCTCTTTTTTTACATTATCAGGCCGCCTTATGCTTTTCTGTCCCGGTGTTCATGGTTTAGACATACTGTTCTGGGAAAATTCATTTTCTGATGGCAAAAAGGACAAGAACAACGTGCAGATAGGCCGCATGATCAGACGCGCAGTACGAGCCGTTGTTCCCCCCATGATTTTTCTTGGTATCGCAGGTTATTTTGGCTGGAACGCGACCCAGGGCGATCATGGCATGAAAGCCTATCAGCAACAGCTTCTTCTGCTTGATCAGGCCAAACAGTCCCAGCAGGACGCCATTGCCGAGCAGGCAGCATGGCGTCGCCGCGTTAATGGCCTGCGTGAACAGTCTCTGGATACAGATACGCTGGATGAACGGGCGCGTGCCATGCTCAATCTGGCCGACAAAAACGATATCGTCGTCCCCTATGATCGGCGTGATCCGCTTTACTAAAAGGCTGTTTGATCAGGCTGCAACTTGACGCATGCTCTGCGCTTCTTCCCTATTTCAGGGGCAAATAAAGATCCGTAATCGCTTCATGCTCTGGCACGTCGGGAAAAAATTTCACACGTTGGGCATAGAACGGAAAATCTCTTAGCTCCTCGCCACTGGCAGGCAACCATTGGCCATAGAGAAATTGCGCCGCATGCCGCAGGTTCTCACTCTCGCCAACAAGACGAAGCACCGCACAGCGTCCCGCTGGAATCTGCCCTGCCTCCACGCCCTCATCGGCAAGCGTAATCTTACGGGTGGTGGCTGCGGCCAAATCGATTCGATAGTCCTGCTCCGGCACATGATCCGGGTCTGTATGGAAGATTGTATAAGTTGCATGTGTCGCAGCCCTTACACCGTTCGCTTTCCGCCAAGATATGAAGCGCCGAATTGTTTCACCCAGCCTTTCGGGCGCACCGCGATGCGTCATAAACGCGACAGGAATGGCCACTTCCTCACGTATCGTCACATCATCTAGAGAAAAATTCTGTGTCATGATCCGGTTCCTTGCTTCGGCCAGCGGCCCAAGTGCCGCAGCCCACGCCACCCAGTCAGGATTTTCCCGAAAAGCCTTTGGAGCCTGCCCAATTCTTTGATGAAAAGCCCGAGCAAAGCCATCCGGGGTTTCATAACCTGCATCAAGAGCAATCTCCGTAACCGAAGCATCACCGCGATAGGCAAGCCGCCACGAAGCGCGCTTCATCCTGATCAATTGGACATAGCGATGCAGAGAAAGACCAAAAACAGCGCTAAATTGTCTGTGAAAATGGCAGGGTGAAAACGCAGCCATGGCGCTCAATGCTCTCAGGCAAAGATCCCCATCCAGATTTTGGTCGATATACGTCAGAACACGCTGCATCCGTGCGTGATAGTGCCTATAATCAGCAGACCGCTTTGACACGATAACGTGGTCCTTGTTTGGTGGCTCCCACAAGCTAAACCACTGGACGCACGATACGCTCGGCCAATCTTGCGGTTTGCAGCCTTGCCTCTGGCAACCAAACAGGACCGCAAGGTGTGCGGACGGAACGGGGTAAATAGCAGGCGGCTCCTGAGGACATTTCCCTCAAGCCTGCACGCCTTCCCCAGATGAAGGGGATATTCCCCGTTTCATGAATGATTAAGCACCCATCCCGGTCAGACTGGCCGGAAATGCCGCGCGCCATATTGCGGGGAAACCATTTTATAGCGCCCAGCAAACCCTGATCAGGGAAGCCCGTCCGATGCTCCCCGAAAGCGCTGCTTCCGTGAAAGAGCCAACACAGAGTGAAGGCAAACGCCACAAACAAAAAACGGCGCCCTGAGGCGCCGCATTTGCATCATCCACGCAGGGTGGATGATTATTTGATCTTTGCTTCGCGGAACACAACGTGCTTGCGGGCAACGGGATCATACTTTTTCAGTTCCATTTTACCGGTATGCGCACGAGCGTTCTTCTTCGTGACGTAGAAATAACCAGTGTCCGCCGTGGAAACGAGACGGATCTTGATAACATTGGTCTTGGCCATGGCTTCCTCAGCAGAGCATCATGAGTCCGGACAGAAGGCCCGGGTGGTGTTCAAGTGGGCGCAAAATGCGCATACAAGAGCCAAAGGTCAAGTATTCTTCCATCAATCAGGCGTGGTAAAAGCCAAAAGGAGTAAAAAAACATGCTGGATGTGGCTGTTGCGCGCGCCCGAATCCTGGAAAAACTCTCTCCGTGCGGTCTGGAAACAGTTTCTGTGGCACACGCCTGTGGCCGCGTGCTCGCCGCTCCCGTGGTCGCCCGTCTCTCAAATCCGCCCGTTTCCGTGTCATCAATGGATGGATACGCCGTTAGGATAGACGATGCGCAGGAAGGAGCCACGCTCGATATTATCGGCGAAGCGCCCGCAGGCCACCCATCCAGCCTGACGGTAAAGAAAGGCCAGTGCATCCGTCTGTTTACCGGCAGCCAGATTCCGGCAGGTGCGGATACGGTGCTTATTCAGGAAAACATGCGGCGAGACGGGAACGCCGTAACGTTGCTTTCCGGCGGCAAGGCAGGACAGTTCATCCGCAAACAGGGTCAAGACTTCCAAAAAGGGGAAACGCTTCTTCCGGCAGGAAAGGTTCTGACAGCGCGGGATATTGGGCTGGCCGCCGCCGCAGGGCATGTCTGGCTGACAGTCAGCCGTCGTCCCCGCGTTGGCATTCTCGCAACGGGGGATGAGATCGTGCTGCCCGGAGACCCGGCACAACCTGATTCCATTGTGAATTCCGGCGCATTCATGGTGACGGCGTTCCTGCGCTCCATAGGCGCCGAAGCCGTTTTATTGCCGGTAGCCCGCGATAATGTGGAGTCTCTTTCCGCCGCCATCGCGCAAGCCGATCATCTTGATCTTCTGGTTACGATCGGCGGAGCCAGTGTGGGCACCTATGATCTGGTGCGCGAAGCCTTCAAGCCCCATGGCCTCAATCTGGATTTCTGGAAAATTGCCATGCGGCCCGGCCGCCCCCTGATGTCTGGTCAGCTTGGCAAAACACCCATGATCGGCCTGCCAGGCAACCCCGTGGCCGCCATGGTGTGCTCCGTGGTGTTTGTTGCAGCCGCTGTGCGCACACTCATGGGTCTTCCCCAAGCCGCTGAGCTTGAAACAGAAACAGCCATTCTCGGCGCTGACCTGAAAGAGAATGACCAACGACAGGATTTCCTGCGCAGCACCCTGCGCTCCCAGCCTGATGGGCAGCCACCCATCGCCACGCCCTTCGCCTCGCAGGATTCCGCTCAGATGAACATTCTGACGCAAAGTGACGCTCTGATTATCCGCGCGCCCCATGCCCCTCCCCAGAAGGCGGGTACACTTTGCCGCATTCTGCACCTTCCATGAAAATACTTTAAAATCAGAGACTAAAAGTCCACGCTTGAATGAAGACCAAAGATCGCTTCATCTTTCACGCGGCGGCCATTATCCCCCACCACGCCGCCGCTGGGGGAAAGGATTCCCTGAATATCGGGCTGAACCAGCAACCATGGGCACGCCTGCCATTGGTATGTCAGTTCCAGATGATATTCGTTCCCCTGTACAATTTCATGAGACCGACGTTCTGAGCGCGCCAGAATTTTGCTGGGGGCACCCACACCAAAGCCTAGACCGAGAGAATCATCGGCGCGCTGAAAAGGGGCGTTAAGAACAAGCCCTGCATCTACGGAATACACAATCTGGTTGCGATCAGCTTCTGCCGTGCCGGTGCCACGCGCAAAGGCGGAGAGACTTTCACGCCCTGACAGTTTTGCTATCACCTGATCCGCCACGGCATAGAGGGCCCAGTTCCCCTTGTGCCGCATTTCAAGAGTCGCCTGATCCGGAAAACGGCCGGTATCGCCATATCCCCCCAGCTTGAACGTACCCGCATAAACCGGAGCCTGCGTGCGATACTGGGCCTCCAGAAACATCAGCGCCCCCGTCCCGAAATGAAAGCGCGTGCCCCCCGGGTCCTGATTCTGGTTCCATGGATCATTTTCGTTGATGAACCCAGCGCCTATAGGGTTGTCATCCGCTACGGACGCCAACACCGTCCAATGGTCATCCGGATGGTATTTCACCCTTACAGCAGGCGTGGCCAAAGGGGATGAAGGCCCTTGATCATAAAGGTTATTATCAGGAACCATCGGCCAGGAAAAAGACGCGTTTAAAAAGGTCTGGGCTGTATCGCTCCCCATAAAATCCCGGCTCAAATCCAGCTTACCAATGCGCACATCCACCCGATCATGGTCGAACGTCTGATCATAGGCGAGTTCATACAGGCGCAAATTATCGTCTGCCTCAATGCCGGAAACCTGATTGAACACGTAAAGCGGCTGGTTGCTGAACGGTCTGCCCCGAATATCGACCCCGCTGATACTGAATGTTCCCAATTTCAGCCCGGTCATACGCCTCAGATCAAGCGAGAGGGTTGCCGTGGTCATCCCCACATAGTTGTTGGATGGCTGGCTGCCCCCCACTGGCACACCCCAGAATTCATTTTGATCATTTACTTGAAAATCAACGCCATGGGCCTTCAATGTTGTGCGTATCCCACCCCATTGGCCAGTCAGCTTATCCGCAAACGCCCCGTCCTCGGCCAACGCAGGCCCCGCTATGATCCCTTCTGCAAATGCAAGTGCCGCCAAACCAAACAGACACGCCCGCCCAAAAAAGGTGTGGTGACAGGAAATCGATCTTCTCCGCAGAGCGCCCACCAGCAGCACTGAAAAAAGGAACAAACTTCCTTCCCAGCAGAACAAAGCAGGGCAACACAACCAAACGCTCTGCGCACCTATCCTGAATTGGAGAGGATGAAAACATCCGTCCCCCGGACCCTGCCCCTCACGCTGAACTGTACTTTCGCGTCACACCATACGATGACCACAGGCGCCCATCCGGCCTTGAGGAGAATAAGGGTTAGGGGAATAACACCTTGACCTCAAAAGAGAACTTATATAGAACAAATTCTTTAATAAGGCCGTCTGAATTCCACTCCGAGGTGACACCCGATGCTGACCCGTAAACAGCACAAGCTCCTGCTTTTTATTGATGCGCACCTCAAGCAGACCGGCTTTTCTCCCTCCTTTGATGAGATGAAGGAAGCCATGGGCCTGAAGTCCAAATCCGGCATCCATCGGCTTATCTCCGGCCTGGAAGAACGTGGTTTTCTACGCCGCCATCACCACCGTGCCCGTGCTTTGGAAGTCATTCAGCTTCCCGAAATGGCGCCTGCTCCTGCCGCGCCCTCTACAAACGTGGTCCATGCTGATTTCTCCCGCCCGGCGGCTCAGACACTCAAGGTTCCCCTTTACGGGCGAATTGCCGCAGGCCTGCCGATTGAGGCCATGGCAGAAACGGACTCGTTTCTGGACGTCCCCCTCACGCTGGTTGGCACTGGTGAGTACTACGCCTTGGAAGTAACAGGCGATTCCATGATTGATGCCGGAATCATGGATGGAGATTTCGTGGTTATCCGCCGCACGGAGAGTGTGGAAAACGGCCAGATTGTCGTTGCGCTGATTGATGATAATGATGTCACGCTCAAGCGCCTGCGCCGCAAAGGGAACGCGATTGCCCTTGAGCCAGCCAACCCGAATTATGAAACGCGTATTGTGCCTGCCGAACGCCTGAAAATTCAGGGAAAACTAGCAGGCTTGATCCGCCGCTACCATTGAGCCGCGACTTTACAGTTTTTTAGATCCTAAAAAGACCTCCCCCTGACGGAGAGGTCTTTTTTGTTTGGATGAGCACCTTGGTCACATCCGCCAGATTATCCGTTCCAGTAACAATTTTGCTTCTCACATGAGGCTTCCATTGCCCCTTATTCAAGGCTGGTGACGGAACGATAAAAACCAATAGCCCACCTTAGAGAGGCACGCCGGACCGGTGGCGAAACGCGCTTATCTTGCATCGTTGCCAGTGTCCTACCTTCGCAAATTTTTCCAAAGAAATTTTTTAATATCAAAAGAATATTCATTATTCTTGAAAATATCTATCGATCGCCAGCGGCCTTAAATCCGCCCGCTAACGTGACGTATCGTTCACCTCTGCCCAAGAGGGTAACTGCGCCGCTATCTGCTCTACGCTTTTTGCCGAGACCTCAGGCTGAAACGGAATTTCAGCCAGAATACGAACCTGCCCTTTATCCGCGATTGTCTTGCGGTTTTCCTCGTTCGGTGGACCATTCAGCACCACACCTGCCACGGCAATGCCCCGCCGCCGCAATGCTTCAAGGCTCAACAACGTATGGTTCAGTGTCCCCAGGCCGCTTCGCGCCACCAGCACAACGGGTAGCCCCCACTGGGCGGCGAGGTCACACATCATCACTGTGTCCGTCGCGGGCACCATCAGGCCACCGGCCCCTTCAACCACCATCGGCCGTTCGGGCTCCTGCATCCGCAGGGTCAGGCTGGCAGGATCAATACTTACACCCTCCGCACGAGCAGCCGCCTCAGGAGACAAGGGAGCCTGAAAAGCGCCAGCAGGCGGCAAACAGTCCGCTGGGTTACAGTGCGTCAAAGACAGGATAGTCGGTGTATCCCCAGCCTCTTCAGCCAGCCCGCTTTGAAGAGGCTTCCAGTAAAGCGCGCCCCATGCCTTAACGAGGCACGCGGAGACAAAAGTTTTCCCAACCCCCGTATCCGTCCCGGTCACAAACACACCCGCGCGCGGGGCCTTTGCAAAACACCCATATGCCAGACGCCACGTAATCACACTCCCCTGCGCTTCAAACCGAGCCAGACTGCGCATCAGCGCGGCAGAGGACATCGGGTGATACCCAGCGCGCGGTAAAGATGCCCCCGTTTCTTTCAAATGGCGCAGAAACGCGTGGCCGTTGTCAAAGGTCTGCACACAGGTCTCACTATCCCACATGCCACTCAGCAGAGGCACCTGCCACTGCTGAATCTGGACGGTGGAAGGATAATCAGGGGTGCCGCTCCCTTCCGCCTCCATTGCGCAGGCATGACGCCATTCCTGAAAGGTGCCTTGCATCAGCGTGGAAAGCGCGAGAACACCTGCGGGTGCCAAAAGCCCCTCAAGCGTCTCCATCGCTTCCTGCGGCTGTTCCAGCCATTGAAACACCAGATTACCGCAAATCAGATCAAACGGCCCGCTTATGTCGGGATTTGCCGCATCCATAACGCGGTAACAGATGTCCTCACCAGCACGCTGGCGCGCCCGTTCCAGCATGTGGGGCGCAATATCGGTGGCAACAATCTCCGCCTCCGGCCATGCACGGCGCAGCTTTTCTGTCAGAAAACCCGTGCCGCACCCCAGTTCAAGAATACGCGCAGGTTTCCGCCCCCCTAGTCGATCCTGAAGTTTTTCAAACAGACGCTGCGCTGCCACCCGCTGCACGGTGGCGGCTCTCTCATAGCCCGCAGCCCTGTCAAAACGATCACGAACCAGATTCCGCCGTGCCATATCCCGCCCCATTTTAGATAGCCTCCGTCATAAGGCGCTGGATGTGTGCTACACAAAATTCCGGGTGAGTCAGCGGCATCATATGCCCACCATCCTCATGCCAGACTTTCTCTACATTCGAAGGGAAAGCAGCCTCTGTCATGCGCTCCGTCACAATAGGGTCCTGCTTGCCCGCCAAGGCCACCATGCGTGTAGAACCGTGTGCGACCATCTGCTCCATTTGGGAATAAACATTGCCAGTCGTCAGCAAAGACAGTCCGTCCTGCAAAGCTGAAACATGGCAGGTTGCCGGATCAACGGCGTCCAGCCCACACCGGGTACGAAAGCTGTTTACAACCACTCCAGCATCACGCCCCAGACCAGCTTGCATCCGGGCCAATACGCGCGCTGCCACTCCCTCGGGAAAATCTACCCCCGCCGCAAACCGTCCAAAAGCATTGATCCCCACAAAGCGACTCCCCTGCGGCCATTTGTGTTGAGACAATAGCCACATCAACCCCAGTGAATGACCAACGCCAAGGATGGGACGGTTCATGTCCAGTCCGGTCAGACAAGAGACAGCCGACAAGCCCTCCGACCAACCCGAAAAATATCCTTGATCAACCACGCATGCATGCGGCATTTCCAGATGCGCAAGCACAGCGTCCCATATCTCCGGGCCGCAGGCCCATCCATGCACAAAAACCGGCTGTAAGGCTGTCATGGAATATCCCGCACCCCGGAGAAGATCGCCTCCGCAAGTGCATCAACCTGCTCCACCGTATGCTGCGCATGAAGAACCACGCGCAAGCGGCAGGCCCCCAGGGGCACCGTTGGCGGACGAATGGCAATGGCCAGAAACCCCGCAGCCTCAACAGAGCGGGAGAGACCAAGCGCTGTTTCCTCACGCCCCACCACCACCGGCACAATCTGGGTAGAAGACGGCCCGGTATCCAAACCGCCTGCCTGCATATGCCGCCTGAACCGCTCAGCCAGATCGGCCACCCGCACGCGAACACGTTCCATCTCCGGGCGGGGTAGCAGATCAAGTGCTGCCTCTACGGCCCCCAGCACCATGGGGGATGGCGCGGTGGAATAAATATAGCCTGAACCACTATTTTCCAGCCAACGGCACACGGCTGAAGAGGACGCAACAAACGCCCCCATTCCGCCCAACGCCTTACTGAACGTGCCCATCACCAGATCGGCCAGCCCATCCGCCAGACCTTTCCCCTCTTTGCCAAGAATGCCGGTTGCATGGGCCTCATCAACACAGAGAAACGCGCCGTTTGTGCGGCAGACTGCCGCCAGCGCGACCATATCGGCCCGATCTCCATCCATGCTGAACACGCTTTCTGTCAGCACAATCTTCAGACCGGGCCCCTCCACCTTGTGAAGCAGAGCTTCCAGATGACTGACATCATTGTGCCTGAACCGAACAGGGCGCACACCCGCCGCCGCACACCCATGATAGAGGCTGGCATGAATCAACTTGTCCACCAGCACTGTGGGCGGCGCGCCTGTAACCGCCACAGAAAGACGCGCCAGCGCCGGAACCAGCGTAGCGTTGGCCTGCCACCCGGAAGAAAGAATACAGGCGGCCTCCATCCCCTTGAGGCTGGCCAGCCGATTTTCCAGGACCACCGCGCCAGAGCACGTTCCCGTCACCAGACGGGACGCGCCAGAACCTGTGCCAAAGCGCTGCCCCCACTGGGTTGCGCGCTCCTGAAGCAACGGATGCGTGCGCAAGCCGAGATAGTCATTTGAGGAGAAATCGACCAGAACAGTCCCGTCCGCCCGTCCCAGAAGACCATGGCCTGCCGGATTCAGCGCACGTGGCGTGCGAAGACGCCCCTGCTCAGCCAATTTCTCCAGCCCCTGCTGGAAAAGATGATCAAACCGCGTCATGAGAAGACTGGTGCCGGAGGCCGGCCCGCCGGTCAATCACCCAGCAGGAGAAGAACCAGAATGTCTGCGTCCGCCAGCCGTCCCAGCCCGTCCACACAGCAGATGCCACAGTGGTATGAGGACGGCCTGCCCCACATCTGGCTCCCCTATTCCCAAATGAAGACGGCCTCGGCTCCGCTGGCTGCCGTCCGCACCCATGACACACGCATAGAACTTGCAGATGGCCGGGAACTGGTGGACGGCGCGGCAGCATGGTGGACGGCCTGCCACGGTTATAATCACCCCCATATTCGCGCAGCGGTTAGCGCTCAGCTTGCAGCCATGCCGCACATCATGTTCGGTGGCACAGTGCATGAACCCGCTCTCAGGCTTGCAGCCCGCCTCTGCGCCATGCTGCCGGGAGATCTGGAACGGGTTTTCTTTACCGATTCCGGGTCAGTCTCCGTTGAAGTCGCCATGAAAATGGCCATTCAGTATCGGCTGAACAAAGGCGAGACAGGCCGCACCAAACTGCTGGCCTTCAAGGGTGGCTACCACGGAGACACCTTGGCGACCATGGCGGTCTGTGACCCTGAAGAAGGCATGCACCACCTCTATGGCTCCGCGCTGGCCGAGCATATTATCGCCCCTCTGCCACAGGATGAGGCCAGCACCGCTGAATTTCTGCGCCTGCTGAAAAACCATGCTCACGAGCTAACAGCCATCATGACCGAACCTCTGGTGCAGGGGGCCGGAGGCATGCTGTTCCACAGTCCGGAGGTGCTGCGCACCCTGCGCAAGGCCGCTGATGACCATGACCTGCTGCTAATTCTGGATGAAATCTTCACCGGGTTCGGCCGCACAGGCAGCATGTTCGCCTATGAGCAGGCCGGAATCGTGCCGGATATTGTCACCCTCTCCAAAGCGCTGACGGGTGGCACACTGGCGCTGGCCGCCACCGTGGCCCGCCGCCACGTGTTCGAGGCGTTTTTGTCTGACAACCCGGAACATGCGCTGATGCATGGGCCCACCTTCATGGCCAATCCCCTTGCCTGCGCCTGCGCCAATGCGTCTCTTGACCTGTTTGAAACCGAGCCGCGACTGGAGCAGGTTCAGGCCATCAATGCGTTCCTGACAGATGCGCTTGAACCCTGCCGCACCCTACCGGGCGTGAAGGATGTACGCACCATGGGCGCTATTGGCGTGGTGGAACTGGAAAAAATCGCTAACCCCGACGCCCTGCGCCAGCGTTTTATTGCAGAAGGCGTATGGATACGGCCGTTCCGCTCCATCATCTACCTGACCCCCGCCTTCACCATAACGCAGAGCGACCTCAAAACCTTGACGGACACCATTTATCGCGTCATCTCAGCCTGAGAAGACCAGCGCACACAGCAGCGACATTCTTACGGTTTTTGGGCTCCGTTGCTCCACCGTCCCTTTTGGAGAGAGAAAGCTCCCTCCAAAAAGGGAATGGCCAGAAGGAACGAAAGGCAGCCTGAAAAGACGGGGAGACTTTTACGCCTGACAGAACAGGCGACCAGAGTATGGCGTGGCTTTCAGCGTGATCACTCTGCAACGAATGTTTCTTCGAGGGTACAGCCACACCCCATAGGATGGCACGCGCTGCCAACTATCCAAGCGGAGAGCCACCACTCAGGGCAGCATCCTCTCAGAACGACAAAAAATCGGCTTCTCGTGCAGGAACTTCCTGCCGGAGGGAAGGGTTAATCCCACAAGGCCGCGGCATCATCATCCGCTTCACGGGCTTCCACCCATGTTGTGCGACCATCCGCAAACCGCTCACATTTCCAGAACGGCGCGCCCGTTTTCAGACGATCAATCAGAAACGCGGTTGCTTGCAGCGCCTCAGCTCGATGTCCGGATGCTGTTCCAACAAAGACAATCGGCTCTCCCACCCGCATCTTGCCAACGCGGTGAATAACCGTGCAGCCTAACAGGCTAAAACGGGCTGTGGCCTCTTCCGCTAAGCCTATGAGCACTTTTTCAGTCATGCCGGGATAATGCTCCAGCGTCAGGCTTTCCAGCCCATCACCCTGTCCCCGCACCTGCCCCATGAAAACGCTGATGCCGCCCACGCTGTCAGAAATGTGGGAAAGACGCGCCATCTCGCCACCCAGATCAAAAGCGTCAGTCTGGACCAGAACCCGTATCATCAGGGATCATCCCCCCGTCATGGGTGGGAAGAACGCCAGTTCATCGCCCGGTCTGACCGTATCCTGAAAACTGGCCAGTGCCTGATTGATCGCCACCCTTATACGCGGTGTCTGTTCAAAAAGGTCATTCAGGGCAGAATCCTGAGCGCGGAGAGCCGAAAGAAGAGAGGTCACACTCTCTCCTTCAGCAGTCACAGCCGCCGTCTCGTGCTCACGCCCCAATTGTTCACGCAGGGAAGCAAAATAGAGAATGGTCACGCTGGCCACTCTGCTTTCTCCTTTTCCACAATCCTCTACCCCGGGCCTAAGCGGCCTAATGAGCAGCAGAAGGTGTCGTTTTTCTGGCCTGAACGGTGCTGACAGACCCATCAGGGTGGATAAGCGTTACCGTGCCATCACCGTTTGGAATTTCAATGGTGGAGGCTGTTCCGCGCTGCACACCATATTTATCTGCAGCATCCGGCTCGGCTTCCGGCAGTTTGCCATGCGGTTCTTTAGCGGACGTGGCGTTCTCAGACCCACTCACGCTCATTTCGCCGCCATCCTGCAACTCCGGCCCGCTCTCACCGGCGCCGCCACCCAGCACTGTACCAATCCGGTCTTTTTCAACATCTTCAAGTGTTGGCAACGGTGCCGGAGGACCCGGCCAGATATCACCGCCCTGCGGCAAGATGGGTGTGGCAGCAGTGGAATAGCCGTGCACCCGCCTCATGTTCAGATCTTCTCCCGCCGGAGAATTGGGATTCTCTCCCGGCAGAGTCGCAGTATCGGAAATATATTTCCCAAACCCGGAACATCCGCTCAAAACCAGACAGGCTCCCAGTAGAGCAGCTTTCCGCATCATCTGACTCCGCTAACCATGACGTTGCACAGGCAAATCAGCGATGCCCGCTGTAGCGACACTGTGCCAGAGAAAGGTAAATAACGGTTTGCGGAGGGGATACAAGCCAATGCCTTCATTTTGAGACAATTATGCAACAGGCCACCCTTGGTTGAGGCAGGTATCACCCACAGTCACCCGTTACAGGTCCACATGCCGCAAACCTGTGGTGAGATAATCCCAGCCGGTGATCAGGGTCAGGGCTGCGGCAATCCAGAGCAGAACGGAGCCAATCAGCGCCACGTGCAGCCATGGCATACCAAGCAGCATACCCGTGCCATCCCCAGCCAGCAAAAAGCCGATGGCGGTCATCTGAAATCCGGTTTTCCATTTTGCCAGTCGCGTTACCGGCAGACTGGCCCGGCGCTCCGCCAGATATTCCCGCATGCCGGAAACCAGAATTTCCCGACACAGAATAACAATGGCGGGCCAGAGGCTGAGGTAGGGAAGCCGAGCAAAGCCTGCCAGAACCATCAGGCAGGCCCCCACAAGAAGCTTATCGGCAATAGAATCAAACATTCTGCCGAAGTCTGAAAGCTGGTGCCGTGAACGCGCCAGCTTACCGTCAAAATAATCCGTAATGCCTGCCAGAATAAACAGCACGCAGGCCGCAGCATCAGTCTGCGGCGTTCCCCATGCGGCAAAAACCACCACTATGGGAATCGCCACAATGCGCGATATCGTCAGAACATTCGGCAAATCTGTCAACATTGGCGGGAGACTAGCCTATTTCCCGCCCGGCTGAAATGGTTTCTGGCACCGCGTTCATGCCACTCACCCAGAAACGTAGCGCAGCCCTGCCCTTCACCTCAGTTTGGCGTCCAGTCCGGATGAAAATGTCCATACACGGCCCGCGCTGTTTCCCGATTGATACCGGGAGCCGATTCGAGTTCAGATAGCCCTGCCTGCTTTACGCCCCGGGCCGAACCAAAAACATTCAGCAGCATGCGTTTCCGCGCTGGCCCCACCCCCGGAATATCATCCAGCTCGGATGTCACCAGCGTTTTGGAGCGCCCAGCCCTATGGGTTGTAATGGCAAAGCGATGCGCTTCATCGCGTAGCCTTTGCAGGTAGTACAGAACCGGGTCACGCGGATCGAGCTGAAACGGCTCGGCATCGCCAGTATGAAACCACTCGCGCCCGGCATCCCGATCCGGTCCCTTGGCAATGCCCACCAGTTTCACGCCAGTCACGCCCAGATCATCCAGCACGGCCCTTACGGCTGAATACTGCCCCGCTCCGCCGTCAATCAGCAGCACGTCAGGCCAGTTGGATAGATCGCCCTCAGCGGCTTCCTTCAATGCACGACCAAAGCGACGCTCCAGCACCTCACGCATCATCGCGAAGTCATCCCCCGGCGTTACCGGGCCTTTGATCAGGAATTTGCGATAGGCTCTGCGATCAAACCCTTCCGGGCCGCCCACAATCATGACCCCGTAAGCATGAGACCCCATGATGTGGCTGTTGTCGTACACCTCAATCCGCTGGGGCGGCGCATCCAGCCCGAAGACCGTCGCAACACCCTCCAGCAGTTTGGCCTGCCCTGCGGTTTCGGCCAGCTTACGGTGCAAGGCATCCCGTGCGTTCGCCACAGCATGATCCAGCACCTGCTTTTTCTCGCCACGCTGGGGAGAGAGGATTTCCACCTTCCGCCCCCGCTTGAGGGAGAGCGCCTCACTCAGCAGGAGTTCTTCCGGCAAGGGATGATTAACCAACACCTGCGCCGGGCATGGCTTGTCATCATAAAACTGCGCAATAAAGGCAGAGAGCACATCTCCCGGCTCCTCATCCTTGGTGTGAGCCGGAAAGAACGAACGGTTTCCGTTGTTTCTGCCCCCCCGGATGAAGAACACCTGAATACAGGCCTGCCCCGCTTCCTGCCAGATACCAAACACATCCGCATCATGCAGGGACGCCGGGTTAATCACGCTCGATTCCTGCATCTGCGCCAACGCCCGAATACGATCCCGCAGCATGGCAGCCCGTTCAAAGTCTAGCGCTTCCGCGGCCTTGTGCATCTCGTTGCTCATCTCTTCCCGCAAGGCCATATCCTTGCCAGAGAGAAACTCCCGCGCCTGTTCCACCAACCTGGCGTAGGAGGGCTGGTCAATACGATCCACACAAGGGCCGGAACAGCGTTTGATTTGATACAGCAGGCAGGGCCGCGTCCGGCTGTTGAACACCGCATCCGTGCAGGAGCGCAGCAGAAACACGCGCTGCAACAGGTTGAGCGTCTGGTTCACAGCCCAGGCCGAAGCAAATGGGCCCCACAGGCTCGCCCCTTTCACGGGCTTTCCCCGGTGCTTGGCCACTTGCGGAAAAGGATGTCCGTCTGTCAACATCAGCCACGGATAGCTTTTGTCATCCCGCAGCAGAATGTTGAAACGGGGCTTCATGCGCTTGATGTAGTTGGCCTCAAGCAGCAGGGCCTCGGCCTCGGTATGGGTGGTGACAATCTCCATGGAGGCTGTCTCGGACACCATACGCCGCAGCCGTTCAGGCAGACGCGCCACCTGAGTGTAAGACGTTACACGCTTTTTCAGCGCCAGCGCCTTACCGACGTAAAGCACATCTCCTTTCTCGCCCAGCATACGATACACGCCCGGCGAAAGCGGCATGGTCTTCAGGGCATTCCGGATCACCTCCACACCTTTGGGTCTGGCAGCCGACACCTCCACAGCCGCAGGCACGCCTGCGGGCACATCATTTGAAGAAATGTCAGTTGTCATCAGGCGCTCTTCCGAGAAATCAATTTCATCCACCGTTTCTGTGGATAAGTTTGTGGAGTACCGGGCTCATCGCCCCTGAAACCCGCAGATTTCCAGCCCCCTCAACGCTTTGCATATTTTTTAGACACACAACCCAAACCCTTGATTTACAAAGGGTTTATAAAAGGACATTTGAGGAGGAAACGTGCGTTTCAGAGATTTTGTTGAAAATAAAGGAAGTCAAGGGAGGAAGTGGACAAATTGTGCAGAAATCTGTCCACCGTGCTTTTTACGCAGTGATCGCGCTTTGTTCCGCAACCTCTTCCGCCTTCTTCAGCAGCCGCATGAAGTTTCCACCCCAAAAAGCCGCGATCTCGCTGCGGTCATAGCCGCGACGCAGCAATTCTTCTGTCACGTTCACGCCCTGCGTGGCGTTCTGCCAGCCTTCAATTGCGCCACCACCGTCAAAATCGGAGGATATCCCCACATATTCCGGCCCAATGCGCTTCACCACATAGTCAATATGGTCCACAAAATCCGCAACATTGGCGGTACGCGGGCCATCCCCTTCCCTTGGCTTCAGGAACGCAGGCATAGCCGTGATCTGAATCACACCGCCGCTTTCCTTCAACGCATCAAGCTGCTCATCATCCAGATTACGCGGATGATCACACAACGTGCGTACGCATGAATGGCTGGCCACCACCGGCACCGCAGATACCTGCACCGCCTGCAACATGGTGGATTTGGCAGAATGTGACACATCCACCAGCATCCCCAGCCGGTTCATGTGGGCGATGGCATCCCGCCCTACAGCAGAGAGGCCTCCGTGTCGCTCCGGCTTGTCGCCCAGACTGGGGCGATGCACGGCCGCATCGGCCAGCGCATTATGCCCATTATGCGTAAGCGTAACGTAGCGTGCGCCCTTCGCGCGAAACTGTGCCAGTAGCGCGGGGTCGTCTCCCATCGCGTAGCCGTTTTCCACGGCCGGCACCACCGCCAGCACGCCCGCTGCCTGCGCTGCAAGCATGTCCGCCACAGTCGAGCAGACACGTGCTGTCACACCATTCTGCGTGCCCTGCATACGGTTGATGGCATCCAACATGGCCAGGCATTGCGTCTGAGCATCGGCGTGACCTTTTTCCGTCACCGGCCCCTGCCCGATATAGGCCACAAAACACCCGGCAGACATGCCGCCCTGCTGCATTTTCGGAAGATCAACCCTGCGGGTTTCCGTGTCCACAAAGGCATCACCCTGATCCGGCCACGGAATATCAATGTGGCTGTCCAGCGTGAAAAGCGCGTTATGAAGCGCACGCGCAGCAGAAGAAGCGGAAGGTTGGCTCACCGGAGCCGAAGAAGGAAGCGTCATGCTGCAGAAATGGTCCCATATGCGATAAATGCAAGGCGCACGCCCTGCCGGTTTTGTTTCCAAAGGCTGTTTGAAAGTTCAGCAGCACAACGGCTGGCGCGGAACGATACAACCCAGAGCCCGGTGGTTTTGAAGGCCCGATACGGCGGCATCGGGGGCATCATCACCCTGTTCTGGCGCGAACCTCCGCCAGAGAGACCTGACAGACTTTTCAAACACCTTCCCTACTATGTGCCGAATTTCACTTGCCCCGCAAACCGGGATGCGCAATGCCGTTGGGCATGCGACTTGTAACCTGGAACATCAACTCCCTCCGCCTCCGCCTGCCAGTGCTGGAAAAGCTGGGCGCCACCCTCGCGCCAGACATCATCTGCCTGCAGGAAACCAAGGTGCCAGACCCTCTTTTTCCGGCAGATGCGTTGCGGAACATGGGGTTTGAGCACCTCCACTACAAAGGGATGAAAAGCTACAATGGCGTGGCCATCCTCTCGCGCCATCCCATTACGCCGCTTGAAAAACTGCCGGACTGGCATGGCAAGGAAGACTGCCGCCACATAGGCGCGCAGGTGCACCTGCCAAGCGGCCCTGTCGAACTGCACGATTTTTACGTGCCGGCAGGCGGCGATATTCCTGATCCGGAAACCAATCCGAAATTTGCCCACAAGCTTGCCTTTGTGGAGGAAGTGACCGAGTGGTTCACCACCCGCAAACGGGACCGGACTGTGCTGGTTGGGGATTTCAATATTGCCCCACTGGAGCATGATGTCTGGAGCCACAAGCAGCTTCTGAATGTGGTCAGTCACACACCACCAGAAACGGAACGCCTGAATGCGTGGCTGAATGTGGGTTTTGTTGACGCCATGCGCCACTTTGTCCCTGCCAGCGAGAAACTGTACACATGGTGGTCCTACCGCAACCGGGACTGGAAGAAATCCAACCGTGGCCGCAGGCTGGACCATGTCTGGATTACGCCTGACCTTGTGCCAGACCTCACCGGCATGACCGTCGTGCGTGAAGCCCGAGACTGGGATACCCCGTCTGACCATGTGCCTGTGATTGTCGATTTCAATCTGTAGCCATTGCTTGAACGCCTGCGGATAGGGATTGGTGCAGGATTTCGAGGGTGACAAAGCGGACATGCGGACATAAAGGACACGGGCCAAATCTGCCGGGAGGGAAACCTCGCGCAATTTTAACCACCAAACCGCATTCAGCTGCCCAAAAGCTCCACCACGCCGCCTATTGGGTCTTTCAAGCAGTCATTCACGAGACGCGTTAAAAAGTCAGACGTTGAAAGAGCGTGTTCCTGTGCACGTCTGACTATGTTGTCTTTAGCCATCCCCGTCACACGCTGCCTCGCGGCGGAAAGCCCGCTTGTTTTATCCTAAAATACCGTGGCAGCCTTCATCTGCATACTTTTGAAACAGGCTCCAAAAAGAAAACAGGGCTGCTGGCAATCAAGCCACGACATAAAACTTCTCTGCCAACTTCGCCCCGCTTCCCGAGCAACTGCCTCGCTTAATAACGGTACTGCCAAAGCAGGCCCACGCTGCTGCCCGGATCATTTTCCGGCGTGGTAAAGCCCGTTACGTTTCCGCCCGTGCCGACGGTGGTGTTTAGCTTGAGATGTTTTGTCAGATCCACCTGCACCTGCGCCTGCGTGCCTGAGCCAGAGGTTGCCTGCTTGGCCCCCACATAAACACCCTTCATTACGTATTTCCCGGCTTCCACCGTTGTTCCGCCGTTGCCCACACCAGACCCGCCGCCAATAGCCAGACGGTCCAGATGCAGGGTTTTCCGTAATGTGCCCATCGGATCAAATGAGGTCATGCCGGTCAGCGTCGCCAGCGCCGTTCCCAGTTCCACCATCTGCGTGGAAGAAAGGGAGTGGGCATCCGTGCCAAACAGCAGCATGGCCAGCACCTGATCCTGAGGCAGCGGCGGGTTGGAGACAAAGCTGATCTTGGGGGCGCTGGCATATCCCCCCACCTTGAGCATGGCGGTCTCGCCATTCACCACACGGTCGGCTTCAAAATCCAGAGTGGGGTCAAGCTTGTGGCTCACGCCACTCCCGTTGAAAGCCACGCGCCCTTTGGTGAAGTTAAGAGAGATCCCGGCAAGGTCAAAGTTACCACGCTTCAGGTCAAACCCGCCGGTAACCTGCGGTGCCTGCGCTGTGCCATTGACTTTGAGCTTACCTGCCATTTCGGCATCAAGCCCATGCCCACGGACGAAGAATTTACCCGGCGATGTCACTGTCAGGTCCAGCCCGATGACGGCCGCCTTGGTGTCGGCTGTAGCCTCCTTGGGTTCCGGCGGTTTGTCACCAGGGCGAACCACATCAAGACGCGCCACGGAAGACGGCAGAGAGTTGGGGATGTTAATTTCCACCCGTGGCAAGGATATACCTCCCACCACATCCATGCGGGTGCTTACCTGCCCGCGTATGGCGATATCAGCGTTCATGACGGCTGTCAGCAGATCGCTGGAAATGGGCCGTGCGTTCTTGGCCGTAATATGCATGTCAATCGGCATGCCCGGCGCCATGACACCCACAGACCCTGTAACGCCGAGCGTACCTTCACCCGCCTTGGCTGTCAGGTTCTGGATGACGACATTCTCGTGCGAGCCGACAACCCGGCCATTGATCTCCGCCAAGTGAACGCCCTGAGCAAAATCCTGAAAATCCGCATTATGCAGATCAACTGTGCCCGTCACGTTGGGGGATGCCATGGTGCCAGCCACCTGCATGGCAAGCTGCACATCGCCTTTGGCCTGCCGCGCCTGCGCACCCAGCACCCCATTGGCAATGGCCAGATCAAGATGCCCGTCAGACCGCAGATTGATCGGCCCTGTTTTGGAAAGCGGAGCCGTGCCGGCCACAGTCAGCGCCAGCTTCGGCCCCGCCGCTGCCTTTACGTTCACCTTCGCGGCTGTCCCGGCCAGATCAGCCTGCGCATCCACACTTAACGCCGGAATGGAGGCTGCTGCACTGCTGCCGTCCATTCTCAACCCGCGCCCGGTCAAATGCACCTGTCCTGTCGGCCGATCCATGCTGCCCGCAACCTTGGCCTGAAGGGAAAGATCACCCTGCGCATGTACATCTGGCGCAAATGGACGCGCCAGAGCAGGCGTCACGTGCCGGATATCTGCCGTAACGGACAGTGTGGGCTTGATGCGCCCTGCCACATCCAAGGTGGCCGGTTCGGCCCCACGCGTGCTGAGAGTAGCACGCAGACGGTCCACCCCCATTGTGTCACCAAAGGAAACCAGCGCGGGCGCCAGCAGCTTGAGGGATTCTTCCTTGGCGGTTGCCACCAGTTTCTGCACCTTCACCTGCTTTGCAGGCAGATTAAGCAATGCCGCCGTATCCAGAGACAACGGACTCCCTGACCAGCTTGCCGGACCAATCTGCGCTGTCAGCGCCATGGCGTTGTCTGGACCTTTGGCCGTTACCCGCGCCTGCCCTGTAACACCGGCAGCAGAGAGGCCGGCCAGCCTCAACGTCAGATCTGCATCGGGATGCGCGGCAGGGTCACGCACCGTGCCCGCCAGCGCCAGAGACCCGATTTTAGCCTGAGCAGTTGAGACATTGCCGTCCAGCTTCAACGCTACCTGAGGTTTCTCGCCCACCTGCGTGGTCTGAACAGACGCCGCCAGTGCCCCGGCAATCTGCTGACCAATCAGGTTTCTGAAATCTGCCAGCCGCCCGATTTTGAGGGTTAAATTCCCTAACGGCACAACCTCGCCCTGTGGCAGCGAGAGGTCACCCGCCCCTTGCAGGCTGTTCCAGGAGAGTTTTTTCAGATCAAGCTGGCGCGCGCCTTTTTCATCTTGCGCAAAGGCCGCATCCAACAGCAGAGGCGCTTTATCAACTGAGCCGTTTGCCGTCAGCGTGCCTGTGGGCGCGGAGGGAAGATGCGTCAATGCGGCATCCAGCACAACGGGGCCACGCGGCATGGTGGCAGTGCCGGGATCACCTTCCATATGGAGGGTGGCGGCAAAATCCTGCATCAACCCTTTGGCGTTCAACGCAAGGGTCAGTCCGCCACGCAGTGACGGCAGCGCCTTGCTCAGGTCCGGCAACGCCAACGTGGAGGCAACATCCATATCATGGCCGGTATTCACCCGCCCATGCGCTGCCAGATGCAACGCCTGCCCGTCCACAGTCAGCTTGGTGATATCCACCTGTTGCCCGCCAGAACTTTCTGCCTTTTCGGCCTTCGCTGTGGCTTTGTCTGTTTCAGGCTTATGAGGCGTCTCGACAGAAACCTTGCCAGCCCCATGATCCGTTGCCGCAGGCTTCACACCGTTCTGCGGCGCAGCCTGTTCCGGGCCATTATCCTTCTTGGGAACCGTTTTTTCCGAACTCCCTTCCGGCTGCACCATTCCGGGTTCCAACGGGCGAAGCGTTGTGACAAGCGAGAACGTTCCCTTCGGGCCAATCAGCCCGACTGCCTGTGGCTGGCCACCCGTAATAGCCAAGGTGCCATCCGCACTGACATGCGTATCACCCGTCGCTTTGGCAGGAAGATCAAACGCGGCTTTCATGCCCATCTGCCCCTGCAGGGGCGTATTGCCCATCTGCCCGAAAGGACGCAGATCAGGAAGTGCCAGTTCCAGCGTGCCGCGCTGTGGCGCGGCTGTCATCACATTGCCGGTCAAATGCAACAGTGGGTGCGACACATCCAGCACCAACGGCCTGCCATCCGCCTGCGGAGAAATTGTAGCATCCAGTTGCACCGGGGCACTGGCCAGCAAGGTGGGGGCGGAACCCGGAAGCCGCACACCATCCGCCGTCATAACCAGATGCATCTGGTCCGCTGCGCCGGGGTGACCGCTCTGCCCGGTAAAGGCAGCCTTCAACGTGCCGACTCCCGCGCCAGATGCCACAAGCCGGTCTATCTGGAGGGAGCCTGTCCCATCCGGCTGGCTCATCTTGCCTTTTAGCTGTGTCACCAGATGAATGGCGTCCCACCCCAGATCAGGACGCAAGGCCAGCTTGGGCGCATCCAGTTGCGCCCTAAGGCTGCCCAGTTTTTCACCCAGCAGATCAAGCACGCCGTCCGCCTTGGCGGTAATCGGCCCTGCTCCGGCAGAAAACGCCAGAACCGCAGTGTTTGTTGGCCCTTTGATATCCAGAGAGAGCGCAAGCGGGGTCAGTTGCGGCATCTGCAGTTTGGTGGCTGCAAAGCCATCTTTTCCTTCCTTGGCGTCCAGATGCAGGCCCAGCTTGCCGCCGCCCGTAGTGGTGGCCAGATCAATCTGCCCTTCTGCATCAAGCCGCTTCACACTCAGCGCAATGTCCGATCTGGGCAAGGATGGCAGCGTCAGCCCATTCAGCACCGGATCAATGGACGATAACCGACCGTGCCCTCCCAGCGAGAAACTGGCTGCGGTTCCCGCCAGTGGGGCACCCACGTTGATCCGCCGCACGGCAAGATCCTGAATATCGATCCCCAACCCCAGACTGGATTTACTAGTGGATGGCTTGGCCGGGGCTGCCTGTGTGTCAGACACCGGCAAACGCGGGATATCCAGTTGATCCGCCTTGATCGCGTAAATGCGGGCCGTACGCCCAACCAGGCTTAAAGGAGACCAGTTAAGGTCAATATTCTTCAGCGACAGCCACACGCCCTGCTTATCGCGCAGCGCAATGGAATCCAGATGGAAATTATCAGGAAACCGGCCTGAAAGCCCGGAAAGCGCCACCATCCCCCCTGTAAGGGAAGTTGTCTGCTGCATCAGCAACCGTCGGCCCGGCCCGGTATTGGCGCCAACCAGAATAACCCCAACCGCCAGACCTGCCACGCCAGCCAGAACGCCAACTGTCAGCCCGGCAATGCGCCCTGCACGCCGCAAAGCGCTGCGGCGCGGCGGTGCGGGCATATCCCCATCCTGCCCCGCCATCAGAACGTTTCTCCCAGCCCGATATAAAGGTCCCACTTGTCCCCACGATGCGGACGGTTGAGCGGAACCGCCACATCCACGCGCACTGGGCCAATAGGCGTGTAGTACCGAACGCCACCGCCCGCGCCCACGCGCAGAGTGCCTGTAAAGGGAGAACTGCTGCTGCCCACCTGCCCGGCATCTACAAACCCGGCCATACCAAAACTCTTGAACAGCCTCTGCCGGTATTCAACCGTGCCTGCATCCAGCGAAGTACCGCCGATAGCGTAGCGGGTACGGCCATATTGCGGCCCCACGCCCTGCCAGCGATACCCGCGCACGGTAGCGCTGCCACCCGCATACATACGCTGGTCTGGTGGAATATCGTAGGTTCCTGCGCCCTGAATACTGCCAATGGTCCCGCGAATAGCCAGAATACTGCGCCCCGGCTTGCTGATCCCCAGATGTTTGAGGTCAAAATAATACGAGGCAGACGCATTCATGATCGTGAAGAAAGACGTGCCACTCCCCTTGCTCCCCAAGGAGATGGAAGGAGAGATATTCACGTTGGCACGCACGCCATGAGTGGCAGGTTCAATGGGGTTCCCAACTTCCGTATTATCAAAGGTCGCGCCCAGAGGCAGAGAACCGATTGTGTAATCACGCGTCACGCCAAACTGTTCAATCTGCTCCTGCTCTCCGGCCACCCCGAAATTGACATTCCAGTAGCGGTCAATCTGGCGCGTAATCCCGGCGCGCACCAGAAAAGCCGTCTGCCGGTAGGACCAGAACAACTGCCGCAAGGCCTCAACACGCACGCTCAGATTCTGCTTGCGGCTGTAAAAACCGGGTTTGAAGAAATCTGCATACACATCATACCCCAGCCCCTGCTGGGCAGACCCACCCAGACCGGTGACCAGTGCCGTCAGCTTCAGCCGTTCCGCGTTGCCCAGCAGATTGTAGTGGGTCCATGTCACGCCGCCACGCACCCCCAGATCTGTTGAATACCCGGCTTCCGCCCCAACAGAACGGCGCTTGGCTTCCTGAAATGTAAAATCAAGCGGCATGGTGCCGTTTACTGGCTGCGTTGCCCCATCCTTGACCGCCACGTTGGAAAACACGCCCAGAGAGGTCAGATCCTGCCGGGCTGCATCAATTTTGGATGGCTGGTAAAGCTGGCCTTCTTTCAGCGTCAGTTGTCGCCTTACAAAAGGCTCCCGCACCCGTTTGAGGCCAGACACATCAATCCGGCCCACATTCAGCACCGGCCCGGGTGAGACAGGATACACAACATCCAGCGTGCGGGTTTGCGGGCGCAGATAGGCCTGCGGCTTTTCCACCTGCGCCAGCGCATGGCCATCTTCCCGCAGGGCATCCAGCAGCGTGCCTCCGGCCCCCAGCACTGTTTCCGCTTCGGCCGCATCCCCTGTTTTCAGGGTGAACGCGGCTTTCTGCTCAGGTGTCAGCTCCGCCGGACCATTGGTTTTTTCGTCAACCAGCTTGACCGAACCCAGATGATACAGGGGGCCTTTTTCTACCGAGATATCGGCAGTCACCTTCTCATTAGCGGGAACCGATTCAATCCAGTTGGAAAGTGCCGGAGACTGGCCATCCATCACCACTGCGTCTTTGTCTTTGGCACGGTGAAGAGTGATTTTTACCGTTCCTTCGTAATACCCATAGCTTTCCAGCGCGGATTTCAGGCGGTCATACTCATTGCGCACGCGCCCGGCGAGGGCAAAAGGCCCCACGGCATGCGTCCCCTGAAGGCCCAGCAGATCAGAAGAAGATTTCAGCGCCGCATCCAGATCAGCCTGCCCGGTGGGCTTCAGATTGGTCACATAAGCCTGCGTTTCCGCTGCCCAGGACCAGCCGCCCGCCGCCACACCCCACAGGGAAAAACCAACAACCACACGATTCGCCGTCAGCACGAGTCCGTTCAGGATGCCTCTACCGCTCATCCTCACCCGTTTCTTTCCGCCTGCGTTGCACCGTTGCCGCCACTTTCTCATCTGTGTTTTTTCAAGGTCTGCATTGCTCCATGCCGTATCACCATGACGAAAATACGGTCAGTCGCACAGCACAGTCCAACAGAATGGGTCTTTTCGCCTTTGTGCCATCTCTGACACGGATTGCGAAGCACGATTGTCCACCTCCATAAGTTCGCGTTATGAAAGCCGCATGGTTTTTCATTCCTGTTGCCTGAGCAAAACCTGCCACGCTGTGGCAGGGGCAAGAACATGACCCGCGCTCGCCCTGCGCCAAAGCGCTCTTCTGCTCCTTCCGGCCCTACCGATCCCGCCGCCCTTTCGCCCCTTCCTGTCTGGGCGGAACGGCTCTGCACGCTCTCTGCCAACATCCGTGGCAGCCTGCGTCTGGGCGGGATCGTGTTCTGGGTGCCGCTTTCAGTCGGGTTTGAAGCGTGCCTGCTTCTTGTTCCGGGCACGGCAAAAATCAGATGGACGCGCGTCATCTGGGGCGTGCTGTGCAAATTGCTGGGTGTGCGTATCCGTGTAGTGGGCAAACGGGCGGGCACGGTTGGCGGCCTGCGCGCCCGCAAAAGGGGTGAGCGACCCGTCATATACATCTCCAACCATTCTTCATGGCTGGATGTGCCCATTCTGGGGACGATTCTGCCTTCCGTCTTTGTTGCCAAAGGCGACATTGAAAACTGGCCCATCATGGGGCTGGTCTCCAAAATCGGGCGTACCATTTTTGTCAGCCGCCAGCGCAGCACAACAGGGCGCGAACGCGATCAGATGATTCGTCGCATGGTGGATGGTGACAATCTGGTGCTGTTCCCGGAGGGGACATCGTCTGATGGATCACGCGTGCTGCCCTTCATGTCCGCCTTCTTTGCCATCGCCAAACTGCCCAAACTGCGTGATGGCATGGACAAATCACTCCTGCCCATCACGTATGAACCGGGCATGACACCCATTATCCAGCCCGTGTCCGTGGTGTATGACAGGCTGGAGGGATTACCCGTCCAGCGCCTGCGTCGGCCCGTGTTTGCATGGTATGGAGACATGGATCTCGGCCCGCACCTCTGGCAGATGGTGCAGTGGAAATCCCTTCAGGCCAGCGTGATCCTGCACGAACCGCTAGACCCGGAACTGTTCCCCAGCCGCAAGGCTCTGGCTCAGGCCGCGTGGCACGCTGTGGCCAATGGCGCAGCAGAACTCCGCCAGAATGAAGAAGGCAGCACGCAACCCGGTCGCTGTGATCCTGCCGAGCTTCCGTGCAATAAAACAGGATTTCTCAAACGTCAGCTTGACAGAGTGGCCTCCAGTTTTGCTTCATACAGAAACAGGCACTGAGCAGACGAAAAAAACGGCTGCTCCACATGCAGGAATACCCTGCGGAAGGAGGTCTCTCCTGTCGGTTTCAGAACACAGAACTCTGGCACGGATATCCTTGATGTGAGAAAAGAGGCTTGACCTCGGACGCTGTCCGCCTGATTTCCTCCCCCTGCCGTATGGAATGGGCCTGCGGCACGCCGGAGCCCCTGTTGTCATGACTGGATCGACCACCGCCCTGTCTCCCTCTCGCCGCGGCCTGCATGTCATCACATGGGGCTGCCAGATGAATGTGTATGACAGCGCCCGCATGAGCGACGTGCTGCGCCCGCTGGGTTACCAATCCGTGGACGCGCCTGAAGCTGCGGACATGATTATCCTCAATACCTGCCACATCCGCGACAAAGCGGCGGAAAAGGTATTTTCCGAGCTTGGCCGCCTGCGCAAAATCAAGGAAGCCCGCAAGGAAGAAGGCGCGCAGACCATTATTGCCGTGGCTGGCTGCGTGGCACAGGCCGAAGGGCAGGAAATTCTGACCCGTGCCCCTTACGTGGATATCGTGCTCGGCCCGCAGACCTACCACCGCCTGCCGGAAATGGTGGCCCGAGCCGCCCGTGCTGGCGGTGCGATCATTGATACCGATTTCCCGGCAGAACAGAAGTTTGACTTCCTGCCAGATGCAGCCGCACCGCAGACACCGGGCAACTACACAGCTTTCCTCACCATTCAGGAAGGGTGTGATAAATTCTGCTCCTTCTGCGTGGTGCCTTACACCCGGGGCGCCGAAAGCAGCCGTTCCGTGGCCTCCGTTCTGGCGGAAGCCCGCCGGATGGCGGAAAGCGGCGTGAAGGAAATCAGCCTGCTGGGCCAGAACGTAAACGCCTATCATGGGGAAGGACCGGATGGGACTGTCTGGGGGCTGGCACAACTTGCGAACGCCCTTGCAACCATTCCGGGCCTCTCGCGTCTTCGGTACACAACATCGCACCCGCGTGATATGGATGACGCCCTGATCAACGCCCATCGTGATCTGCCAGCGCTCATGCCGTTCCTGCACCTGCCAGTGCAGTCCGGCTCCGACCGCATCCTGCGGGCGATGAACCGTGGCCACACGGCTGACGAGTATCGGGACATTGTCCGCAGGCTGCGTGACGTCCGGCCAGATCTGGCCCTTTCCTCAGATTTCATTGTCGGTCATCCGGGTGAAACGGATGAAGATTTTGAAGCCACCATGCAACTGGTGCGGGATGTCACGTTTGCGCAGGCCTATTCCTTCAAATACTCCCCGCGCCCCGGCACACCAGCAGCTGGTGCGCCGCTACAGGTGCCAGAGGATGTGAAGGACGCCCGCCTGCAGGCACTTCAGGCCCTGCTTCGCCAGCAGCAGGATGCCTTCAACGCTGCTTTGGTCGGGCAGACCATTCCCGTGCTCTTTACCGGGGAAGGCCGCAAGCCGGGCCAGATTGCAGGGCGTTCCCCCTGGCTTCAGCCCGTTCATGTTTCTGGCCCGCGTCATCTGATCGGTCAGGAACTGCCTGTCAGAATTACTGAGCGCCTGACCAATTCACTGGGGGGCACTTTGGTAGAGGAGACCGTGTACGCTTGAACACAACGCACCAGCCCCTTTCAGCCCCGCCCCCTGTTTCCGGCTCTGGTGAACCGGAAAAACCGCTAACGCTGTTGTTTGAAGACAACACGCTACTGGCCAGACTGGTGGGAGATCATGACCGCCACCTGCGGCATCTGGAAGAAGGGCTGGATGTGCAGGTGGCACGGCGCGGCAACCGAATCTCCATAAAAGGTGCCGCACCCCACACAGCATTGGCCCGCACAACGCTCAGCACCCTGTATCAGAAACTCGCCTCCGGTGGTGCTGTAGACGTTAGCGCAATAGATGCGGTTATCCGCATGACCCGCCTGCATGAAACCATAAGGCAATCTCCTATGCGGCCATCCGATACAGAAACCATTGCCCCTGCATTCCTCCCCACTGAAGGGCTGCCAGCCCTTAAAATGCGGCATGGGGTGATCGAACCCCGCTCCGCCGGGCAGGCCACCTACATGAAGGCGCTTGCCAACAAGGAACTGGTGTTTGGCATCGGCCCGGCGGGAACAGGCAAAACCTATCTGGCCGTTGCCCAGGCTGTGGCCATGCTTCAGGCTGGCTCGGTCGATCGCATCATTCTCTCCCGGCCTGCGGTAGAGGCTGGTGAACGTCTCGGCTTTCTGCCCGGAGACATGAAAGACAAGATCGACCCGTATCTGCGCCCGCTTTATGATGCCCTGCACGATATGCTGCCGGGTGATCAGGTGATGCGCCGCATGGCGGCGGGTGACATTGAGGTCGCCCCCCTCGCCTTCATGCGCGGTCGCACGCTCTCCCACGCTTTTGTTATTCTGGATGAAGCACAGAACACCACCATCGCGCAGATGAAGATGTTCCTTACCCGCCTTGGCCCAGGCTCCCGCATGGTTGTGACCGGAGATCTGACCCAGATTGATCTGCCCTCCGGCACCACTTCCGGGCTGAAAGACGCCATTGAAACACTGGCGCATGTGCGGGGCGTGACCATATCTCGGTTTGAAGCAGCAGATGTTGTGCGGCACAGACTGGTCGCCCGCATTGTTGAAGCGTATGATGCGAAAGCGACGGCTAACAGGGAGACCTCCCGCAATAAGGGCCGTCAGGAGAACAATGGAACCGCCCAGTAGCAGCAGTCACGTCCAGCCTCAGGACGTGACTTACAGGGAAAGCTCTGTTTTTGCAGAGTCTTTCCCCTCCTCCGCCTTTGAAGACGCGCCTGAAGTCCTTGTTGAGGACAGGCGCTGGCGGAGTTATATCGCCTCCCCCGAAAAACTGGTCTGGCGCGCCCTTGCCGCCTGCACGGATTACGGCAAGCAGCCCAGCAGTGTGGTTTTATCCACAGATCGGGTGGTCAAACGCCTGAATGGGGAGCATCGCGGCAAGCATCGCCCGACAAATGTGCTCACCTTTGAACCGCCTCCCGGCATTCCGGGCGGGGATATCATCCTTGCGCTGGAAACCGTGGTGCGGGAAGCGCACAAGGCAGGCAAACCGGTCAGCCACCATCTGGCGCATTTGATCGTGCATGGCAGTCTGCATCTGGCAGGGTACGACCATCACCATGCGGGGGAAGCCCGCGAAATGGAAATGCTGGAATCCCGCCTGCTATCCCGGCTGGGTGTTCCCAATCCGTGGAAGCCGCGATCATGAGCGAATACGAGTCCACGCAGGACCCCCAGCAGGGGCGCGGCGGCGGCCTGTTTTCCTTCTTCAGCCGCAAGAAGAATGCCCCCGGGCTGCGCAGTTCCATCGCGGCCCTCGTGCAGCAGGCCGCAGATGAATCCGAGGAAGAAACGGCAGATGGCGAAAAACCGGAACTGGACCGCCAGGAACGCGCGCTGATTGCCAACATTCTGCGCCTGCGCAACATCTCCGCTGATGATGTGATGGTCCCGCGCCCTGATATTGTGGCCATGTCCGTTTCCATCAGTCTGGACGATGCGCTGGCCATGATGCGGCGTGAAAACCATTCCCGCATGCCCGTCTATCGGGACCAGTTGGATGACATTGTGGGCATGATCCATGTGAAGGATCTGATTGCCTATGTGGGCACCAGTGAAGCCTTCAATCTGGAAGCCCTGCTGCGCCAGCCCCTTATGGTCGCGCCGCAGATCCCTGTGCTGGACCTGATGTTGCAGATGCGCCAGCGGCAGACTCATATGGCGCTGGTGATTGATGAATATGGCGGCATTGATGGTCTGGTCACCATTGAAGACCTGATTGAAACCATTGTGGGCGACATTTCGGACGAGCATGACGAGCCCGCCGCCACCTTGATTGTGGAACGGCCCGATGGGTCATTTGATGTGGACGCCCGCTGCCCGGTGGAAGAGTTTGAACGCCAGATTGGCCCGATTCTCACGCCCTCGGAAAAAGAAGCCGAGATCGAAACCATTGGTGGCCTTGTGTTCCGTATGGCGGGGCATGTGCCCACTCGCGGCGAAGTTCTGACGCACGAGAACGGCTATGTCTTCCGCGTTCTTGATGCGGACGCCCGCCATATCCGCCGTGTAAGGCTGCGCAAGCTGCCAAATGCGCCGGAAAAGCCCGCTGGCAACGGCCAGAACACAGCGCAAGAATAAAGAACGGGTTGACGGCAGCATGGTTCTGCCGTCATGCCTATTTTTCTGGATCAGTCCCAACTAGTTCACGGAGCCCGGATTTCCATGGCCTTTTCTCGCCGCTCACTTCTTGTCACAGCAGGTACCGCACTCGTTGCAGGTGCAACTGGCGGTCTGGCGCGCGCTCAGGGCACAACCACGGACACCCGGATAACCCCCCGTGAACTGGGTGACCCCAAAGCCAAGATCGTGGTGGAGGAATGGTTCTCCCTCACCTGCATTCACTGCGCCCATTTTGCAGAAAACACCTTCCCGCTGGTGAAGAAGAACCTGATCGACACGGGCAAGATCCGCTACGTGTTCCATGATTTCCCCACGGATCAACTGGCTACGGTTGCCGCCATGGTGGCCCGCACCCTGCCGCCGGAACGGTACGAAGCCTTCGCCATTTCCCTCCTTTCCAGCCTTGATCGCTGGGCATATGTGCAGGATGGCAGCCCGCTTGAGGCCCTGAAGAAAATGGCGGCCTTTGCTGGCATGCCGGGCGAAACGTTTGATAAAACGGTGGCAGACCAGCAGCTGATGCAGTTCATCCTGGCTCAGCAGACGGAAGCGCAGGACAAATATCATTTTGATTCCACCCCCACCTTCCGCTTCAACAATAAAATTCAGGTTTCAAACGATATGGACTATGAAACCTTTGCCAAGAACGTGACGGACGCAAGCTGAGCATCCGCACGGCACACGTGTTCGTGCAGGCCCGTTCTTAAATGACCGTCCGTTTTGTTCGTCTGCGGATTGCCGGTTTCAAGAGCTTTGCTGATCCCGTAACGGTGGAAATCCTGCCCGGTCTCACCGGTATTGTGGGGCCAAACGGCTGCGGAAAATCCAACGTTGTGGAAGCTCTACGATGGGTCATGGGGGAATCCTCCGCGCGCTCCCTGCGTGGTGGAGAACTGGATGACCTGATTTTTGCTGGCACAACGGGCCGGGCTGCCCGGTCTCTGGCAGAAGTCACCGTAACGCTTGAAGGTACAAAAGGCCTTGGGCCTGCCGCCTTTACTGATCTTGATGAACTCCAGATCAGCCGCCGGGCCGAACGTGGCTCCGGCAGTGATTACCGTATCAACGGCAAACCCGTGCGTGCGCGTGATGTGCAAACCCTGTTTGCCGATCTCGCCTCCGGCGCACGATCTTCCGCCATGGTCAGTCAGGGCCGTGTGGCCATGCTGGTGGGGGCCCGCCCGGAAGAGCGCCGCACAATTCTGGAAGAAGCCGCCGGAATCACCGGCCTGCATGCCCGTCGGCATGAAGCCGAACTCAAGCTGCGGGCAACTGAAAATAATCTGACGCGCGCAGAAGACCTTCGCCAGCAGCTTTCTACCCGGCTGGATGGTCTGGCCGAACAATCGAAAGAAGCAAGCCGCTACCGGGAACTTGCATCCGCCCTGCGTGAAGCGGAAACAGAATTGCTGGCCGTGCTGCACGCCCGCGCCCGGCTGGCGGTAGAACGCGCCATTGATCTGGCCGCCCGCGCCCGCACAGCGCTGACCGAGCATGAAGAAGCCGCCGAAACAGCGGTTATTGTTGAATTTGAAGCCAATCAGGCGCTTCCGGCCATCCGGGAAAAAGCCGATACGGCCCGCACGCTTCTGGAACGGTGCCGCGTCACGGCTGAAGGCATGGCGCGAGAAGAACAGCGCGCCACGGCACAGGCACAGGCTGCCACAGAACGCCTGAACCAGCACGAAGCCGATTTTGCCGCCGCGCAGACCCGTGCGGACGATGCCGCCGCCACGCTGGAACGCCTGCAAACAGAACAGGCAGAAGCACAGGCTGCCATAACCTCCCTGCCCACGCGTATGGCGGAAGCCGAGGCACAGCAGGCGCAGATCACCACAGATCTGGCTCAGGCTGAACAGACCCTTACCCGACTGACGGAAACCCTGACCGCCGCCCGCACCCGGCGAGACCGGGCTACGGAAGAACTTGAAACAGCCAAGGCGCTACATGCCCGTACCTGCGAGGCCGTAACAGCGCTTCAAACCGAACTGGACAGCCTGCAAACCCGCATGCCGTCGGAAGAGGAACGGGCAACAGCCGCCTCCGCGCTGGAAGCCACGACCAAGGCACAGGCGGATGCGCGGACGGCACTGGAAGAGGCTGAACGCACACGGTCTCAGGCCAGCGTGGCGCTCTCGATCGCCCGCAATGATGCGGAAAACGCACGGCAGACACAGGCCGAAACCAGCAAGGCGCTGGACCGTGCACAAAGCCGCCTTCAGACATTGCGCAATGATCTGGCAAACCTTGAAAAGCGGCATGCAGATACACAGGCCGCTTTGCTGGCTGACTCCGCACTTCAGACCTTGCGCGATCAGGCAGCCCACGCCAGCCAGACCCATCAGGCTGCTGCCCGCACTCTTGAAGAAAGTGAATCGGCACGCCGCACAACCAGCGCGGCCCTGACGGACGCCAGCCGTCGCTTTCAGGCGGATGAGGCACAACGTAAAAGTGTAACGGAAGCCCGGCGCACGGCAGAAACCGCCCTGCAACGCGCCAGACAGGAAGAAGAAGCCCTTACCCGTGGCCTTGAACAGGCCATGAAGGAGGCGTTACCGGATACCGTTTTGCTCGAAGCTCAGCAAAAACGCGGTGCGCTGGAAGAGGATCTTCAGAAAGTCGGCACGGCACTCACACAGGCCGATACGCACCTTACGGACCTGAAAGCCGCGCAGACCGAAGCCTTCCGTAATCATGATACGCTGCGCACGGAACTCACGCGGCTAAAAGCGCAGGCGGATGGTCTGGCACAGGCTCTCGGTCAGGATGAGACAACGAGTGCTGAACCCGTCTCGGCCCAGATTGATGTGCCAGAAGGGTACGAGGCTGCTCTGGCCGCTGCGCTGGCAGAAGGACTGGACGCACCCGCCGCTGATAACCAGCCGCGCGGCTGGCATCTGCTGACAGGCGCGGAGGGTACCGCCCCCACACTGCCTGGCAATGCCACGCCGCTTAAAACACATATCAAGGCTCCGGCGGTGCTGGACAGGCTTCTTGGTTTTATCGGCCTGTTACCTGATGGAATTGATGGCGCAGCGTATCAGGCCTTGCTTCTGCCCGGGCAAAGTCTTGTCTCACTCAAGGGTGATCTGTGGCGGTGGGACGGGTTCTACACCCGCGCAGGCGAGCCGGATGCCGCAACGCGACGCCTCGGCCAGCGCCGTATTCTGAAAGAGACCGAACAGCGTATCACCCTGCTGGAACAGGATGCGCCTACCGTTGAACAGGTTGCCAAAGCGGCAGTGGAAGCCGTGCAGACTGTTGAACGGCAGGTCGCAGAATACCGCACCCAGCGGGCCCGGCTGGAGCAGGCACTGCAACAGGCCCGCGCGCAGGAAGCGGATATTGAACGCCGCCATGCTGCGTCCCGTGCACGGCTGGATGGCTTGCGCCCCCAGCAGGAACGTGCGGCTGGTGCCCGCACGGATGCAGAAACCGCTCTCGCTGCCGCCCAAGCCGCAAGTGAAGCTCTGCCCTCCGCCGAATCGCTCCGCGCCGCACTGGAAGACGCACGGCAGCAGGACACCACGGCACAGAATGCCGAGCAAAAAGCCCGCTCGGCCCTCAAAGCCGCCGAACAGGCCCTGCGTACCGCCAACGATGCCCTTACCCGAGCCGAAAATCAGCAGGCGGCGGCCAATGCCCGCATGGAAACCCTGCTGCCTGAACGGGAACGTCTGCGACAGAACGTAGCGACGGAAGAAAACACACTGGCTGAACTGGAAGCCCGCGTAAGTGCGGGGGCAGCCAACAAACAGTTTGAAGACGCCCTGCGCGCAGCGCAGACCCATCAGACAGAAGCGGAAGCCGCTTTCCGTAAAGCAGAGCAGGATGCCGCCGCTGCTGAAAAAGCGGCACAGGAAGCCAGTATTGCGCACCAGCAACTGCAACAGCAGGCACTGGAACTTCGCTCCCGTCTGGAAGCGCTGACGCCGCGCCTTCAGGAACTCACAGCAGAAAAAGCTGAGCGGGAAGATCTGTTGGCCCGTGCAACTGCGGCGCTGGAAGAGGCCTCTGCCTCCGTGCCGGAAAATGCGGATGCCGAAGTCACCCAGCTTCAGGATCAAAAAACCACGCTGGCCACCCAGCTTGAACAGATACGCGACTTACGTGCTGCGCTGCTGGCTGAAAAAGCTACACTCGCCACCCGTCAGACTACTCTGGCCGCTGGCATTGAAGAATGGACCACCCGCGCCGCCACAGCCCGTACGGATCTGGATCACGCCCGCCTGCGCCTTGAAACAGCCCAATCAGAACACCAGACCGTTTCTGAACTGCCGGCAGAAGCCGAACGCCAGAAAAAAGAGACGTTGCGGGCGCTGACCGAAGCAGAAGAACAGTATGCCGCGGCTGATAAAGCCCGCGCGGATGCAGAAGCCGCCCTTGCCGCTGCCAACGAGCAACGCCGCAAGACCGAAGGTGAACTGACTACCGCACGCGAAAACCTCCTGAAAGCCGAGGCCAAGAGCGAACAGGCCCAAGCCATTCTGGACCAGTTGCTAACGGAAACGCCTGCCCCACCCCGCCCCCCGATGGGGGACCTGACAGAAGCCGCTGAAACCTCCCTGCGGCGCAAGATCGCCCGGCTGACTCGGGAGCGGGACGATATGGGGCCGGTCAACCTGCGCGCGGAAATTGAAGCGGAAGAAGCCTCCACTCAAGCGAATACCTTGGCTGCTGAAATTGCAGACCTTGAAGCGGCCATTGCCCGCCTGCGCGGATCTATCGGCGCGCTCAACAAGGAAGGCAGAGAGCGGTTAATGGCCGTTTTCACACAGGTCGATCACCATTTTCAGTCGCTCTTTTCACGCATGTTTGGCGGTGGCCGTGCGCATCTGGGGCTGGTTGGCAGTGATGATCCACTTGAAGCAGGCTTGGAAATCTACGCGCAGCCCCCAGGTAAGAAGCTGGCAACACTCTCCCTGCTTTCCGGGGGTGAACAAGCTTTAACCGCTCTTTCATTGATTTTTGCCGTCTTTCGCTGTAACCCAGCCCCCGTTTGCGTCCTCGACGAAGTTGATGCACCTCTTGACGATGCCAATGTCGGGCGCTTCAGTGCTCTGCTTGGTGACATGGTAACAGAAGCAGGGACTCGCTTTCTGGTTGTGACACATCATCAATTGACAATGGCCCATATGGACCATCTGTTTGGCGTGACCATGCAGGAACGTGGGGTGAGCCGCGTACTGTCTGTTGATCTTGCGCGTGCGGCGGCTATGGCTGGCCAGCAAGACAGGGAAACCACACATGTCTCATCCTGAAATGACGGTGGACGCCCCTAAACTTGAGGGGAACCCACTCAAACGATGCCTGGGCAAGGCCGCGCTGGCTATTGGCGTCTGTGCGCTGACCGGGTTCGGGTTGGCGCTCCATCATTCAAAAGCCTATGGGCTGATGGCCCGTATTCATCATGGGCTTGTTATCTGCACGCCGGGCACCGGGCTGAGCATGACTCCGGCCTCTACCGGGCTACTCAGCGGCGCAACCTCCCCCGCCATGATCCGCTTGGCGCTTGCCACGCAGGATGATGGCCGCGTCATTGTGGTGCCAGGCTCCAATCAGTTGAGCGATGTTCTGGCTTCTTCCCGCCGGGCACATACTCTGCTGATGCTCGATCTGAACGATACCAACCCGGTAGATGTGGCAAAACTGGTCCGCAAAGCCAGAATGCGTGATCGCGTGGTGCTGGTGGCTCCCAATCATGACGGTATTGAAGCTGCTTTGCAGGCAGATTCGGCCATGATGGTGGCTATCCCCATCAATTCCACACGGGATGCCTACGCAGCGCATAAGCTGGCTAGACACCATCCTTACGCAGCCTATCTCTCTCCCACGGCATCTCCGGGTCTTTTTACCTTGGTGCATCGTGATGCCGAAGCGATCATCACGGAAAATCCTGCCACCCCCTCTTTCTCGGCTTCCCAGTTTCTCTCGGAACGCCCAGTTGATATCGTGGTGACAAAGCAACCAGCGCAACTCACACAAGACCTGACACTACACAACTAACCGGCCTTAACCCTCCGTTCACTGTGCGAGGAAGCTGTTTGGAAAGCCGACACCAGCTACCGATGGGGAAAGTGTGGAACATGAGCATGGGTGTGTCGGTCTAATCCGTAGGCCACATACCCAAAATGGCGGTCATCGAGAAAAAGCTCTCGCCAGAGCGCACTGCCATGCTTTTCCATGCGGCTCCTCACTCTAAAACAATAGTTTCAAAAGTACCCCGCTCAATCCGGCAGTCTTTTTTACCTGGGCGCTGTTGTCTTTATTGCCCCACGCCACCGTCGCAGGCAGCAAAACGCCTTTTCAGCCATAAAGCATCCTGCTGAGCCGTTACCTCCAGCTTTTCGGAGCGCTCGGAACGCCCTGCTCTAGGCGCGGCCTTGTACCCAACGCTGGTACCTGCTTTCATGGTGAAACAACAAAAGGCCGGGCAACAGAGGTTTCCCCTCTGCGCCCGGCCTTTTTCTGTCTGCAAAAAAGCCAGATCAGGCTTTGAGCATGCTACCCGTTTCAACAAAGCGCTGATGCCATGCCAGCGCTTCATCAAGCAGATGCGGCGTGTGCTTACCGAACGAGTCTTTCAGCGCACGGTCCAGATAATCCTGAAGCATCGGCTTATAATCAGGATGCGCACATTTGGAGATAATCTCCTGCGCGCGCTTGACCGGAGACAGTCCACGCAGATCAGCCAGCCCCTGTTCGGTCACAAAAATCTGGGTGTCCTGCATGATATGGTCAACATGCGCGGCCATCGGCACAATGGCGGAAATCTTGCCGCCCTTGGCCGTGGACGGAGACAGGAAGATGGACAGATAGGAACTACGGGCAAAGTCGCCTGAGCCGCCGATCCCGTTCATCATCTTGGACCCCATCACGCGGGTGGAGTTCACGTTGCCGTAAATATCCGCCTCAATCATGCCGTTCATGGCAATACAGCCAAGACGACGGATCACGCCGGGGCTGTTGCTCACGTCCTGCTGGCGCAGAATGATCTTGTTGCGGAAGAAATCCATCCGGTTGTTGATTTCTTCGGCGGCATCCGGGCTCAGTGAGAAAGACGTGGCCGAGGCGATACGCATCTTGCCAGAATCCAGCATGGACAGCATGCCATCCTGAATGACCTCGCTGTAACCAACCAGATTTTCAAACGGCCCTTCGTTCAGTCCGTCCAGCACCGCGTTAGCCACGTTGCCCACACCGGACTGAAGCGGCAGCAGGGACGGTGGCAGGCGGCCCTGTTTGACTTCATGCTCAAAGAAATCAAGCAGATGCTTGGCAATGGCCTTTGCTGTATCATCCGGCGCGGCAAACGGCGCATTCCGGTCCCGATCGTTGGAGCGCACAATCGCCACGATCTTATTGGGGTCCACTTTCAGGGAGTGGCCACCAATGCGCCCATCAGCCTTGGTCAGGGGGATGATGTCACGCGGCGGAATCCCGCTGATATTGCCATCCCAGATGTCATGAATGCCTTCCAGCCCCGGATGCTGCCATTCATTGACTTCGATGATGACCTTCTCGGCAATATCGAGAAATGTCTGGGAGTTACCAACAGAAGATGTTGGCACAATGCCGCCGTCTTCCGTAATGGCGGTGGCTTCCACCACGGCAACATCAAACTTGCCGTAGTTGCCCTGTATGGCCCGACCAGCAACCTGCCCCAGATGGTTATCAAAATAATCTGTCTCACCCGCGTTGATACGGTTGCGCATGCCGGCATCCGTATTGAAGGGTGAGCGGAAATAAACGCCATTCACCTTGGCCAGCGCGCCATCAAGCTGCGGGCCGGTGGAAGCGCCGGTAATCAGGCTGATACGATAATCTTCTCCCTTGCCGTGCGCTGTTTCCATCAACTGGGCCAGTGCTTCCGGCACCGCCTTGGGGTAACCAGCCCCGGTAAAACCGCTGGTACCAACCACATCGCCCGGACGAATCAGTTCTGCTGCGGCTTCTGCCGGGCGGACCTTGCTGCGCAGGGAGGCATTACGAATGCGCTCTGTCATGAGAGGCTTTCCTGTTCCTGTTCTTACTGTTCTGAAAAAAGGCCGAACGAAGAGAGGGGACACATATACTGCATGTAGGCATGCAGCTACCGCCCTCTATATCCAGCCTTTTTCCCACCGACACCGTCCCGGCGCCGGGTAATGGCGTAACCTAGGCAGAAAAACTTCTCTCTGGCGTGTCACATGCTTGTGCACAAAAAGCCGAATGCAAAAAAATATCGCCATCCCCTTCCCTGTCCAGACTAGTGAAGCCTACATGGAAGGAAGGAATGGTGGACAAACGCGGATGGACAAAGGCTTCTTCCTTGACGAAAACGTGAAAAAAGCAATGCGGAAAGGACTCCGCGTTGTGGGAGATGTGCACGGTGATCTTGACGCTTTCCGACACGCCGTCGCCACAGAACGTTTCATCATCCAGTTGGGAGATCTTGTCGATTACGGGCCGGACAGCGCAGGTGTTCTGCGACTGATGATGGAGGTCATGCAACAGAAGCGTGGCCTGTTTCTCATCGGGAATCATGACCGCAAGCTGGGCCGGGCGCTGCTGGGCCGTAAAGTGCGACCGGACCCGCCGCTTGAGGCAACACTTTCACAGCTTGCCCTGCCCGAAAATGCCGATATCGCCCGTGCCGCACTCTCGTGCCTGGAATCAGCCCCCGCATGGCTGGTGCTGGACCGCAAGATTTTTGTACATGGTGCCTTTGATGTCCGCATGCTCATGGAACCACCGCCACCACCGCTGGAACGGGTAACATTCCTGCTCTCACGCGCGTTGTTCGGTGAAACCACCAACCGCATGCAGAAAGATGGTTACCCCGAACGGTGCCTGAACTGGGTCAACCATATCCCCGGCGGTTACACTGTTTACTGTGGGCATGATCAACGCTCCACCAATGGGTGCCCCCTTACCATTCCCGGCCGCGCAGGGGGGCAAGCCATCTTTACAGATACCGGCGCCGGCAAAGGCGGCCATCTTGCATGGCTGGACCTGCCGCCGGTTTCCATGGAAAACTGAACCGGAGCCGTATAAAAAAGCGCTGAAACCCGGCCTCTTTGACCTTCAACCAAGAGATACCATACCACCGTGACAGACCAGACTTCTCCCGCAGATGCTCTTCAGGACCTCCGCCGCAGCATTGACAATATTGACGCAGCCCTTGTTGCCATTCTGGCAGAGCGCTTTCGTTGCACAAAAGCTGTTGGAGCCCTCAAGGCCCGCTATGGCATGCCGCCTGCTGACCCCGCGCGTGAAAGCCGGCAGATCGCACGGCTGCGTACCCTTGCGGAAGAAGCTCATCTGGACCCGGATTTTGCTGAAAAATTCCTGAACTTCATTATTCACGAAGTCATCCGGCATCATGAAGCGATTGCCAGACAGTCTTCAGACTCGGCAAACACATGACACGCCGCCTGCTGCTGCTAAGGCATGCGGAGGCAGCCCCGCCCCCTGCAGGTGACTTCAGTGAAACGGCTGATCTCGCCCGCCCCCTGACGGCAGCAGGCCGCGCCGCCGCCCAAAGATGCGGTGCCTGGCTGCGGCAGCATACGCTCTCGCCAGACCTTGTACTGTGCAGCCCCTCCGTTCGCACCCGGCAGACTCTGGAAGGGCTACTTCCCTTTCAGCAGCCTCCTGCTTTCCCTACCCGCTTCTGCCCCGAAATTTATGAAGCGCCACCAGAAGCACTGCTTGCCCAGATTCGTACCGCACCCGTTCAGGCACGCACCGTTCTTCTGATCGGCCATAATCCGGGCATCTCCGCACTGGCCCGCCTGCTGGATCAGCAGGCCATTGCACTTGATCAGGGATTCGCAACTGCGTCTCTCGCAGTCTTCAGCATGTGGGGGTCAGACACAGGAACCGACACACCAGACTGGGCGCAATGTGACGGACAAAGCCTGACTTTGGACACATTCGCGCGACCCTAGCGCGGAAAAACAGCGGTTTTCCGGCGGAGAGCTCCCAAGATAACGCGCGGTTTATCGGCACACTTCTTCCTGTTTCTCACGGGATCGGAGACAACACTCAAACAGCAGGCCGCAACAGGGCTGCGGTCCCTAAATGCAGAAGGAAACATCATGAGCGCGTCGCAGAACGAAGGTAAGCAGAACACCGCCAGCCTTTCGCTGGGTGGAAAAACTGCCGAATTCCCTGTTCTTTCCGGCACCCTGGGGCCGGATGTTGTCGATATTCGCAAGCTTCCGGCTCAGCTGGGCGTTTTCACCTTTGATCCCGGATACGGTGAAACAGCATCCTGCAACAGCAAGATCACCTTTATTGATGGGGATAATGGTGTCCTTCTGCATCGGGGTTATCCGATCGCCCAACTGGCAGAACAGGCATCTTACGAAGAAGTCATTTACCTTCTGCTGAATGGCGAACTGCCGAGTGATGCTGAATACAAGAAATTCACGCACACCCTGACCAACCATACGCTGCTCCATGAGCAGATCCGCAATTTCTTCAATGGCTTCCGGCGTGATGCTCACCCCATGGCCATTCTGTGCGGCACCGTTGGGGCGCTGTCCGCATTCTACCCGGACGCCAATGACATCGCCGTTCAGGCCAACCGCGATCTGGCCGCCATGCGGTTGATTGCCAAGATCCCGACCATTGCCGCATGGGCTTACAAATATACGCAGGGTGAAGCCTTCATCTACCCGCGGAATGATCTGAACTACGCCGAAAACTTCCTCTCCATGATGTTCGCGCGCGTTTCAGAGCCATACAAGATCAACCCTGTTCTGGCTCGCGCCATGAACCGTATCCTGATCCTGCATGCGGATCATGAGCAGAACGCCTCCACCTCCACCGTTCGTCTGGCAGGGTCCACGGGCGCCAATCCGTTCGCATGTATTGCCGCTGGTATTGCCGCCCTTTGGGGACCTGCTCATGGTGGCGCGAACGAAGCCGTTCTGAAAATGCTGGCCGCCATTGGCAAGAAGGAAAATATTCCTGACTTCATTGCCAAGGTGAAAGACAAATCCAGCGGCGTAAAGCTGATGGGCTTCGGCCACCGCGTGTACAAGAACTTTGATCCGCGCGCCAAGATCATGCAGCAGACATGCCATGAAGTGCTGACCGAACTGGGTATCAAGGATGATCCGTTGCTGGATCTGGCGATCGAGCTTGAAAAAATCGCCATCAATGATGAGTACTTCGTGCAGCGGAAGCTGTATCCGAATGTGGATTTCTATTCAGGCATCATTCTGAAAGCCATGGGCATTCCCACCAGCATGTTCACCGTGCTGTTCGCTGTGGCCCGCACCACCGGCTGGGTCAGCCAGTGGAAAGAAATGATCGAAGAACCTGGCCAGCGCATCAGCCGCCCCCGCCAGCTTTACACTGGTTCTGCAAAGCGGGATTTTGTTCCGTTCGACAAGCGGTAATCACCAGCTTCGGGGAAGGTTTTTCCGCCTTCCCCGGCTTTCCTCTCCAGACGTTCTCAAAACTAATCAGCGCAGCGTTTCTAGCGCGCCCTCTCGTTTCTAATGCACCATCTGGAAGCAACTGTTTCTTTTTAAGCGAACAGACTTTCCTCAGCATTTCTGTCTGATGAACAGACGTAGCTTTCAGATCTCGGCTTCCATCAGAAGCGCCTCATCCTGCGTGGCCTGTCCTTCCCGAATCATCAGAAACTGGCCAGACCAGTTTCCCGATATGGACCATGTTCCGCTGATTTCCGTCGCATCGTCATTGACCGTGCCGCTGTAATGCACGTCATGCGCGCGGACTGTGCCTTCATAGGTCTTCACAAACACAACCTGCCGCCCTGTATGATGACCACTCAGCACAGCATACAGAATGGAATGGTCAGGCGTTGTTTCAGTCGCCTTTTCCGTAATGGCACCAGACAGCATGCCTGCTTGATCGAGTAGAGAAGCCGTGAAAAATTCTGGTGCATACCCGCGCGGATACGTGAACTGCCCCTGCCATAATCCTGTCAGGGAGGATGTATCATGCTGTGTCATGACGCCTCTGAACAAACAAAAAGCCAGACCGGAATACCCGATCTGGCTCACACTCTTCCACAGAAGAATTTGAAACCTCGATAGACCTCAGCCGTTAGCAGTCACAGCCTTTGGTCGGTCCTTCAGATTTACGCACAACGTGATGATCAATCCATTCAGAGACCAAGCGGCGTGCTTCGTTCAGAGACGCTTCAGGATGATGAATGCGATAAAGCGTGGTGCAAGCATGAAACGCAGTTACGTCTTCAGTGCCCACCTCACGCAGCTCCTGATACGCCGTGATAACAGCACGCTCACATTTACGTGCGATCCGACTTAGTTCAACAGCCACAGCACCATCCTTAAGTTAATAATCAATCTCAACAAGTTCAGATTAAACGCCTCTTCCCTCCCCTACGCAAGCAGGAATGTCCTTTCTCCTGATCACAAGTTTTTTCAGTGACATTTTTACAAGGCCCAACGCGCCTTCATAATATCCGCCACACGACCTGCTTCATCCAGCACAGAGCGGGGCCACGGCACAAAATCATCTTTCAGAATCCGCAGATGCCTGTCTTCAATCAGTCTCAGGGCAATCCTGCCGCGGGCTCCACGCAGGTCCTGCTCCCGCTCCATCAAAAAAACCGGCACATCCACAACGCAGGCTTCCACCAACATCGGGCTCTCGCCTCCGGCCACCACAACGCAGTCAGAGCAGGCCATAAACCCCAAGGTGGGGTCCTCATCCGGCTCGCCCTTGCGCCAGACGAGCATAAATGCGGACGAAAGCCCCGTAATAAAGGCATCCGTCAGGCTCCTGCGGTTTTCCCCCCGCACACTCAGCAGAACGGACCCCCCGTAGCGGTTCACCATCATGGCCAGTTTCTTGCCACTCAGCAGGGCTTCTTCCTCGGTGCGGAACGCGCCTTCGCCCACGGCAACGGCAACCCGCGGATGAGGCAGATGCTCCAGCCGCTCCTGCCACGCTTTACCAGCACGCGCCACAAGATGAGGCGACACAATACTCAGGGGCCCCAATGTCGGGCAGAATCGGGGGGCAACCGCTGCGGCGGAAGACGCCACCACCAGATCAAACGGCAGAGAACGGAGCATGGGGGCTGTACGGGCCTCTCCCCGCACACACCAGACCACCGGGCATTCTGCTTTCCGGGCCGCCCGCAGGGCCGCGTAGCCGCTCCGCACGCCCGATGTCAGAATAAGCCCCGGTGCGCGCCGTCCCTTAAGGTCCGAATCGAGCGCCAGATCATCCACACTGATGCGCCTGAACAAACACCCAAGCCGGGACGCCAGAATATAGGCGGGCCCAGCCTCTCCTGCTGCGGCCTTCTCCACCACCCATACCGGGGCCAACTGCGTCACAGACAACATCATTTTTTCATTCCGCCGCCGAAGACTGAGATGAAGCATAGATTTTCAGGCTGCCTGAGGCTATTGCAAAGCAAATTCCAACCGCCAATTCAAGGAAACGCTTCATGACGTCACCCGCAAACCTGGCCGCCCCCCATTCTGGCGAGACCAGCGATTGGGACCGCGATGCGGCTCTGAGCACGGCACGTCTGTTGCTGGAAATCAAAGCTGTCAATTTCCGCCCGGAAGAACCCTATACCCTGACCTCCGGCTGGAAATCCCCGGTCTATATTGATTGCCGCCGCATTATTTTCTTCCCGCGTGCCCGCCAGAAAATTGTGGAACTGGGTGTAGAAAAAATCGGCCGGCACGTTGGGTATGAAAGCCTGGATGCCGTGGTTGGCGGAGAAACAGCCGGCATTCCCTTTGCTGCGTGGATGGCGGATCGCATGCTGCTGCCCATGGCTTATGTGCGCAAGAAGCCCAAAGGCTTTGGCCGTAATGCCCAGATTGAAGGCGATGTGCCCGAAGGCATGCGCACCCTGCTGGTGGAAGACCTCACCACGGATGGCGCATCCAAAGTACGCTTCGCCAACGCCCTGCGGGATGCTGGCGCGCTTGTGAACCACGCGTTCGTGGTCTTTTACTACGGTGTGTTCCCCGGTGCGCAACGCACGTTGTCTGAAATGAATGTTGCCCTGCATTCGCTCTGCACCTGGTGGGACGTTCTGGAAGCCTGCTCAACCCGTCCTTATTTCTCGGAGTCTGCTGCGGCAGAAGTCAGGCGCTTCCTTGAAGACCCGTGCGCATGGTCTGCCCGCCACGGCGGCGTTGGCAGCCTGGAAGAAGCCGCAGAATACAAAGCTAAACAAGGCTGATCTTCGCAGAAAAATGACTGGTCCCGCACATTCAGGCACACACCATCTTCTGGCGTTTGATTCCGGAATAGGTGGGCTTGGCATTGTGCGGGCCTTACGCACGTTTAATCCTGCACTGGCCATAGAGTATCTGGCTGATACAGCCGTCTTTCCTTATGGTGAGCAGGATGACGCGTTTCTGGTTGAGCGTGTTCTCACCCTCATTTCCGAGGCCATCAGCAGGCTACGCCCACAGGCTGTTGTGATTGCCTGCAACACAGCCAGCACGCTTGCGCTGGATGCGTTGCGCGCAGCATGGCCAGAGATCCCCTTTATCGGGTGCGTGCCCCCCATCCGCTGGGCCGCCCGTCTCACCCGCTCTCACGTTATTGGCCTGCTGGCCACCCGCGCCACCATCCGGCGGCCTTATCTGAACCGCCTGCACGCCCTGTATGCACCGGATTGCACCCTGATCGCCCATGCGGCACCGGGTCTGGCCGCCTGCGCGGAGCATCTTTTCCGTGGCGAGGACGTGCCGCCAAGCGCTATTCAGCGGGAAATTGCGGGCCTGTTTGATCGCGATACCACGGGCAAACTGGATGCCGTGGGCCTGGGATGCACGCATTATACATTCGTGCTGGAGCAACTCCGGGCTCTTGCTCCGCCTCGTATCACATGGCTGGACCCAGCGAATGCCGTGGCGCGCCACACGCTCACCCTTCTTCAGAACCAGCCGGAAGTGCCCTCTCCTTCGGTCCAGCCCCGTGCCTGGTTTACCTCCATACCTCCTGAAGCAGAGGCACTGCGGCGAAAACTGCCCGATTTCGGCTTTGATGAGATAACGCTCTGGCCAAGCCTGCCCGCATCACAAAAAATAACCGCCTAGCCCCAACCAAGCAGCGCAGAGGCTCACGACAAAATACGTCCCAAGGGTGGCAGACGTAGAAGCGCACCCAGAACAACGGCGTGACAAAAAATTATCGGCAGTTTCTCCGTCCAAGCCCTGCACCTCCTCTTCCAAACCCGGTTAGCGCCTTTTTCCGGGCTAACCTGACTGGCCACGTCGTACAGCGGCAGAGCGGCACCTGAGCGGCTTTTTCCAAAATCACTCAGGTCAATCTGTGGTTCTTTTTTGCCTGAATGTGGTGCCTCTTTGCCCAGCAGTGGCACCATCCTAACGGCAACCCAGCCTTTTCAGCCATAAAGTGTTCTGGCCGCCTTAACCTCCAGATTTTTGAAAGCACCTCACCCTTTCGGGGTAAGGTTTCACCGCCTCGTTATAACAAGCGTGCGTGACAAAGCCTGATCCGCAGAGCTAGGCTTCTGTCAAATGGGCCAGCAATACCAACAACGGCCCTCTTCTTTTCCGAAAGACGCACAAAAGGCTGTTTCAGGCTCCCTGACAGGAAGACCTCCAACAGCTTTAAGAAAAATAACAAGGATCGTCTCGTGAGCCAGTCTGTCGTCGGCCGCCCCGTCCGCACCGCGTCCACCGTGTTTCCGGTGTTGGGGGCTATCAGTTTCTGCCATTTTCTCAACGACACCATGCAATCACTTCTTCCAGCGCTCTATCCGGTTCTGAAAGGACATTTTGCGCTGAATTTCGGGCAGATCGGCTTCCTGACCCTTACCTACCAGATTACCGCCTCCCTGCTTCAGCCGCTTGTCGGGTTAGTGAGTGATCGCAAACCACGCCCTTATTCTCTTCCCTGTGGCATGGGCTTTACCCTGATCGGGTTGGTCACGCTCGCCTTTGCACCGTCCTACGTGCTTCTGGTCTGTGGGGCAGCGCTGCTTGGAATCGGCTCGTCCATCTTTCACCCCGAATCGTCTCGGATCGCACGTCAGGCATCAGGCGGCGCACACGGGCTGGCACAATCCCTGTTTCAGGTGGGCGGTAACTTCGGCACCGCCATGGGGCCGCTTCTTGCCGCCTATTTTGTCGTGCCTCGGGGGCGGGAAAGTCTTGCCTGGTTCGCACTGGTCGCTTTGGGCGGCATGGCCCTGCTGGGCATTCTGGGCCGCTGGTACGAACACAACAGCCGAGCACAGGCTGGCAACCCCTCCCTTACCGCCATCCATGCCCATCTCAGCAGGGCACAGGTCGGCAAGGCGCTCTTTATCCTCATCGCGCTGGTCTTTTCCAAATATTTCTATCTGGCGAGTATCACGAGCTATTACACCTTCTACCTGATGCACCATTTTGGTTTACCCGTCCGCACAGCACAGACTTATCTGTTCGTCTTTCTGGCAGCCGCCGCGGCAGGCACAATCATTGGCGGCCCTGTGGGAGACAGGATTGGCCGCAAACTGGTGATCTGGGTCTCTATTCTGGGCGTGTTGCCCTTTACTCTTATGCTGCCTTATGCGGGACTTAACGCCACTATCGGCCTGAGCATTATCATCGGCCTGATTTTGTCTTCAGCCTTCTCGGCCATCGTAGTGTATGCGCAGGAACTCATGCCGGGCCGGGTTGGCACGGTTGCGGGCCTGTTCTTCGGCTTCTCTTTCGGTATGGGAGGACTAGGAGCCGCCGTTCTCGGCCAACTGGCCGATCACACCAGCATTGAATTTGTCTATCATGTCTGTGCGTATCTGCCCGCTATCGGGCTTCTGACAGCCTTTCTGCCTAACCTGAAAGACGTCAGATCAGCAGATAAAGCGGCTCCAGCTAACCCCTGAGAGGTATACAAAAAAGAGGCCAGACACACAGTCTCTGGCCCCTCCTGCTTACCCGGTCACGCTTGGACTGCTTAACTTGCGCGACTGGCCGAATAACTGGCGGTTTCGATCAGGAGAGACTTAATCTCGCTCTCATCAAAAATTGCCAGCGCTTCCCGCGCCTTGGCTGCGTAATCCTCCGCCTTTGCCAAAGTGGTCGCAATGGCATCTGTTGCCGCAATCCGGGCCAGCGCCGCATCCAGATCCTCTGGGGTCTGTTCGCAGTCTTCAATTACGCGCCGCCAGAAAACACGGTCTTCCTCACTCCCGGCTTCATACGCCGCCAGCACCGGAAGCGTGACTTTCCCTTCACGGAAATCATCACCCACTTCCTTGCCCAGCACGGCCTGATCCGCTGCGTAATCCAGCGCATCATCCACAAGCTGGAAGGCCATGCCCAGATTGGCACCATATACCCGCAGCGCTTCACGCTTTTCAGGTGTTGCCTCTCCAATCACGGCACCAGATTCGCAGGCCGCAGCAAACAGAGCCGCCGTCTTGCCATAGATAACCTGCAAATACTGATCGACCGATGTGGAAAGATCATTCTGCGTGGTCATCTGCATCACTTCGCCTTCCGCCAAGGTGGCAGATGCAGCGGAGAGAATGGCCATCACATCCAGCGATGCGTCAGCCGTGAGAATCTGGAAGGCACGGGCAAACAGGAAGTCCCCCACCAGCACGGAGGCCTTGTTGCCAAAAATGGCGTTGGCGCTGGCCAGCCCACGCCGAAGCTGGCTTTCATCCACCACATCATCATGCAGCAATGTGGCTGTATGAATAAATTCCACACACGCGGCAATTTCAACATGCCGCAACTTGCCGTCCTGATTATCGTAACCGCACATCCGGGCCGAAGCCAGTGTGAGCAAAGGACGCAGGCGTTTTCCGCCAGCAGCCACCAGATGGGCCGCCAACTGCGGAATCAACGCAACCGGACTTTGCATACGGTCAATAATAACCTGGTTACACGCGCGCATATCCTGCGCGAGGTAATCGGCCAAGGCTCTTAAGCCCGCTTCTCCTGGCTTACTCACAGAAACACTAGATCCATCCTGGCTTGTGGCCGTGCCAGATTCTGGCAGACTAACTGCAACACCCAAACGCTATTCCCCCAGCCATGGGATGAGTTGACGTCCAACCATATGCGGGGCACCAGAAAAACGGTCAAGGTTCAACCACTTCAAGACAGCCAGACACTTTCTGGCAAGGCCGGTCATGCCCGATCTTTCCGCGCTTTCTTCCGGCACCCTTATGGCCGGAAAAATTCTTTACTCCCAATTCCTCAAAGGGAACAGAACCGGCCTTGAACCTGTGCTTATGGCGGCCGCCGTTCCCGCCCGCCCCGGCCAGCGCGTGGCAGAAATCGGCTGTGGCGCAGGCGCGGGGCTGTTGTGCCTGACTCATCGCATACCAGAACTGAGCGTATGGGGCATCGAACTGGATTCCGCCACTCTTACGCTGGCGGAGCATAATCTCAAGGCCAATGGACGCACCGGAGTCACCCTTCTGAACGCCCGTTTCCCTGACGCCCTACCTCCCGACTTCCCCTTCGGCCAATTTGACCACTGCTTTGCGAATCCGCCGTGGCATGACACGGACAGCAGCGCCTCCCCCATGGAGCAACGAGACCTTGCCCGCCGCGCCATGCCGGACACACTGGAAAGCTGGATCAAAGGAGCCACACGGCTGCTCCGTTATAAGGGCAGCCTGACACTGGCCCTGCCCGCCACTCAGATGGCTGCGGCGTGCACCATCCTGACCCGCGCCCGGTTTGGAGATGTAACGCTGTGCCCCCTGTGGCCCAAAATCGGCCGACAAGCGCGCCTTATGCTTATCCAGGCGCGCTATGGCGTAAAAAGCCCCTCGCGCATCCTGCCTGGCCTTATCCTGCACCAGCAGGAAGGCGGGTTTACTCCAGAAAGCCGCACCATTCTGAAAGAAGGCAGCCCACTCATCCTACACCGGCAACAGACTTCCAGAATTTAAACTTGAAGAACAAGTTGTTACCGAAATTTCCTCACGAAAAATCTGCACCACATACCCTGCCTCCATAAAAAAAGGCCACCGCAAGGATGGCCTTTCTTACAAACGTTTCCTTTAGGGAAAATCTCTAACCCTTATTCAAAAACGGACGCCTCAAAGGCTTCTTCCCACGTACCAGTGGTGGACGCACGGCTATATTCGGTTGCACGGTTTTCGAAGAAGTTCGTGTGTTCAACCGCGTTCAGCATGTCATCCAGCCATGGCAGCGGATTAGCTGTGGTGTTGTAAAGAGGCTCAAGCCCAAGCTGAATCAAACGACGATCTGCAATGAAGTGGATGTAGGTTTTCACCTGTGCAGCATCCAAGCCTTCCACCGGGCCCATTTCAAACGCCAGATCAATGAACGCTTCTTCGTGCTCAACAATGGTAGCGCAGATATCGCGCAGTTCCTGCTGAAGCTCGTCCGTCCAGATTTCCGGGTTTTCGTGCACGAATACGCGGAACAGGCGGATGATGGACAGACAGTGCAGCGTTTCATCCCGCACGGACCAGGACACAATCTGCCCCATGCCCTTCAACTTGTTGAAGCGAGGGAAGTTCAGCAGAATGGCGAAGGACGCAAAAAGCTGAAGGCCTTCTGTAAAGGCACCGAATGCTGCCAGCGTCTTGGCGATCTCATGCTTGCTGTCCACGGAGAACGCCTGCATGTAATCATATTTATCCTTCATTTCCTTATACTTAAGGAATGCAGAATATTCCGCTTCGGGCATGCCCAGCGTGTCCAGCAGATAGCTGTATGCCGCAATATGAATGGTCTCGATGTTTGAGAACGCCGAGAGCATCATCAGCACTTCAGTGGGTTTGAAGACCCGGCTGTAGTGCTTCATGTAGCAATTGTTCACTTCCACATCGGACTGCGTGAAGAAGCGGAAAATCTGGGTCACCAGATGCCGCTCGCTTTCATTCAGTACACGGTGCCAGTCTTTCACATCGTCTGCCAGCGGCACTTCTTCCGGTAGCCAGTGCAGGCGCTGCTGCGTCAGCCATGCATCATAGGCCCACGGGTAACGAAACGGCTTGTAAACAGGATTGGAAGTCAGCAGATCGAAATGCTGTTCCTGTTCGCCGCCCCCGGCTTGTGTTTCGCTCATGATGCTGTCCTCATACCTGAAGCATTTTCTTTAAAAACAAGACGCTGAATGACTTCCCTGCCTTTTACTGACAGGCAAGACATTCATCATAGTTGTTGTTATTGCCCGATGCCGAAGCGGCTTCTGCTCTCTGCGCATCTTCCGCCGCCAGCACATCGGCCTTGGTCAACACGTTACTGACCGTATCTGCCCGCTGGATGGAAAGGGACCGGCAATAATACAGGGATTTCAGGCCCTTCTTCCATGCCATATGATGAATCTGATGCAGGTCCCGCTTATGCACATTGGCAGGCAGGAACAGATTAACCGACTGCGCCTGACACACATAAGGCTGCCGGTCTGCCGCGTGCTCCACAATCCAGCGCTGATCGAGTTCAAAGGCAGTCTTGAAAACGGCCTTTTCATCATCACTCAGGAAGTCCAGCCCCTGCACGCTGCCCTTGTTCAGCGTAATGTAGGACCATACTTCCTCCGTATCCTTGCCCTTCTCCTGCAACAGCTTCAGCAGGTGGCGGTTACGCACGGTAAAGGAGCCGGAAAGCGTTTTCTGCAGGAACACGTTCGCGGCAATCGGCTCAATTCCGGGGCTCGCATTCCCGGCGATAATGGAGATGGACGCCGTCGGCGCAATCGCCATCTTGTTGGAAAACCGTTCATGCACGCCATATTCGGCCGCATCAGGGCACGGTCCCCGCAGATCCGCCAGCTTGCGAGATGCTGCATCGGCCTGTTCGCGGATATGTTTGAAAATCTTGCGATTCCAAACCTTTGCCATCACACCTTCAAACGGAACACCTTTGGCCTGAAGGAAGGAATGGAACCCCATAACTCCCAGTCCAACAGAACGTTCCCGCGCGGCGGCATATGCTGCGTGCTTCATTTCCGGCGGTGCACGGTCAATGAAGTCCTGCAACACGTTATCCAGAAACAGCATCACATCTTCAATGAACTGCGGGTTATCGTTCCACTGCTCCCACGTTTCCAGATTGAGGGACGAGAGACAGCAGACTGCCGTACGCTGCTTTCCGTGATGATCCACCCCAGTCGGCAACGTAATTTCCGAGCACAGATTGGACGTCTTGACTTCCAGCCCCGCCAGTTTGTGATGTTCCGGTCGCGCGTTGTTCACGTGGTCTGAATACACAATATACGGCTCGCCCTGCTCCATACGGGCTGTAAGAATACGGATCCACAGGGCGCGGGCAGACACCTTACGGATAACGGTGCCGTCCTTGGGGGAAACCAGTCCCCATTCATCGTCCGCTTCCACGGCCCGCATGAAGGCGTCAGACACCAGAATACCATGGTGCAGGTTCAGCGCCTTCCGGTTGGGGTCTCCCCCCGTAGGACGACGAATTTCAATGAACTCTTCAATTTCCGGATGCCAGACCGGCAGATAGACAGCAGCGGAGCCGCGACGCAGAGACCCCTGACTGATGGCCAGCGTCAGGCTGTCCATCACCCGAATGAAGGGGATAACGCCGGATGTCTTGCCATTCCGGCCCACATTTTCGCCAATGGAACGCAGATTGCCCCAATAGGAACCAATGCCGCCGCCCTTGCTGGCCAGCCACACATTTTCGTTCCACAGCCCCACAATGCCTTCCAGACTATCGCTTGCTTCGTTCAGGAAGCAGGAAATAGGCAGGCCGCGCGTGGTGCCCCCATTAGAGAGTACCGGCGTTGCGGGCATGAACCAATGCTGGCTCATATAGTCATAAATCCGCTGCGCATGCGCAGCATCCGCCCCGTAATAGGACGACACACGCCCGAACAGATCCTGATAGCTCTCATCAGGCAGCAGGTAGCGGTTATCCAGCGTGGCCTTGCCAAACGGTGTCAGCAGCGCATCGCGTGACCGGTCCACCCTTACCTGGTGATGGCCAGGCAACTGAACCATGTCTTCCAGCTTACCGGGCTCGAACAGATCGCCGGTACCGACCTCACGCGTCTCGGGACGGCGGCTTTCATTTTCCTGAACGTCGACCAGAGTCATGAGGTCACTTGCTCCGCTTGCTTTAGGTAAGGTGTGGCTGTGCTTGTGGGCGCGCTCTGCCGCGGCACCATATCTCGCGTTTTTGCGCCATCATCGACCCTATATCTAGTGTTTTTTTTCACCCTGAATCGGCAAAAAAAACTTGCTTTCCACTTTTGGCGCAGTTTTCAGCGATCGTCAGATATACGGGGCTGAATATTTTTTTCAGACCACGCCAATCAGACCCGACATCTCCATCCGTCTGCGTGACTCTTCAATTCCATCCGCCACGGCCAATGCCGCTGCCAGAGCGCGGCGTCCGGCCCGGACATCCACCACAACCGGCGCTCCATCCAGACACGCCGCCACAAAGGCCTCATGTTCCGCGTGGAGCGAATCATGATCTTTCCAGGAGATCGCTTCCCGTCGGAAACCACCCGTTCCCGGCAACGGAATCCCACGCTCTTTACCAATCATAGTCAACTCGCGCTTCCCAAAATCGGCTGAGAGATAGCCTTCCTCAGAAAACAGTCGCATCCGGCGCTCTGTCTTCAGGGAGATTCGGCTGGCAGTAATGGTTGCTACGCAGCCGTTTTCAAAACGGACACGTGCATTGGCAATATCCTCATGGGCTGAACTGACCGCTGCCCCCAGGGCATCCACCTGCGCAATCGGACTATCTACAATCGCCAACACCAGATCCAGATCATGAATCATCAGGTCGAGAATCACAGACACATCCGTGCCACGCGGCTTGAAAGGCGCAATCCGTGTTGCCTCTATATAAAGAGGACGGGTGATACGGCGGGTGATAGCCTCATGTTCGGCTGAATAGCGCAGTAAATGCCCAACCTGACACACCAGTCCGGTTTCATCTGCCAGAGTGACCAGAAAATCCGCTTGCTCCAACGTGGCTGCCACCGGCTTTTCCACCAGCACATGCTTACCGGCCCGCAACGCCTGCACCGCCAGTTCAAAGTGGAACTCTGCCGGGGCAGCAACCACCACAGCATCACACTGCGCCAGTAGATCTTCCACACTCTCAAAAACCGGGCACCCGGCTTCTTTCGCTACCTCGGCAGCCCTGCGCGTGTCCGGATCAAACAGACCCACCAGCACCTCACGCGGCACGCTCCGCACTTTCAGGGTGTGGTAGCGCCCGAAATGTCCAGCTCCAATCACCCCAACCCGCAAGCTGCCCTGTGTCATTCCCGATCCTTCCTCATCCCGCGCACTTTCATTCGACACAGCGGTAGCAGCCCACGGCACAAACCCCAAAATCACAGGTTATGTTTCTATTTTGTTCCTAATCACCTTCCGTGCTCCTGCCAAGAGCCTGTGTTTTCCCCCGCCGCAAAACCGGGAGAGTGAAGCTTTCCTCCCGTTTCTCTCTCCGAATCGAAAATAGTTTTCCAGCGGGTGTCTCTACCCATTTGTGGGCAGCTTTCCGCGCTTTCAGACTGATGCAAGGAGGCCACTTTCCCACGCCGAATACCGGACACCCTCCATCATATCGCCACAGAGTGTTGCATCACACGCAAGGGAGCGGCATGTTCCGGGCGACAAAAACCGATTGTTTCAGGTGAGAATGTATTACAGCCGCCTCAAGTTGGCCTCGGTACTGGGTGTATGCCTGTTAGGTCTGCTGCTTTGCCTGCCCAATGGCCTGCGCAACCCCTTCCCGTCCATGCCCTGGCGGCAAATCCACCTTGGGTTGGATCTGCGCGGCGGCTCGTATCTGCTTATGCAGGTGGATCTGAAAAGCCTGACGCATGACCGTCTGCAAACGCTGGCGGACACCACACGGGAAACCCTGCTGAAGTCCCAGCTTGGCTACCGCAACATTACCACCAATGCGGATGCAGGCATCGTCTCCTTCAACCCGCGTGATCCATCTGAAGCTGATGCTGACGTAACCGCGCTGGAAAAACTGCCGCGCGTTGTTCCCAACGAATTCACGGTCAAGAAGCGGGATAATGGCTCCATTGTCCTGACCCTGTCTCAGGATGCGGTAAAAGCCCGTGCTCGTGAAGCCGTGACCCAGTCCATCGAGATCGTGCGCCGCCGTATAGACGCCACAGGTGCGGTTGATCCCGAAATCACCCGTCAGGGCGACGACCGCATTGTCGTGGAACTCCCTGGCGTGAGCGACCCGGAACGAATCAAGACTCTGCTGGGCACCACCGCCAAGATGACGTTCCGTCTGGTCGATTCAAACCCCATGCACGCTACGGCTCCGCCACCTGGCGTCAGCCTGCTGCCCATGTCCAACCCGGCGGAAGGTGGCCCCCTACCCGTCTATGATCATGTAGATGTTGACGGCACGGACCTGACAAACGCTGGTGCCGCCATTGATTCCCAGTCAGGCGAATGGGCCGTTTCCTTCACGTTTGACTCAATCGGCACGCATGCTTTCTCAACCGTCACGCAGGCCAATGTCGGTAAGCGCTTCGCCATTGTGCTTGATAATAAGGTGATTGAAGCGCCGGTCATTCGCTCCCCCATTACGGGGGGCAATGGGCAAATCACGGGCGGCTTTGACGCCCAGCGCGCGACAGACCTCGCCCTTATGCTGCGTGCTGGCGCTCTGCCCGCTCCTCTCAGCGTGGTTGAACAGCGCACAATCGGTCCGTCTCTAGGCGCAGATTCCATCCGGGCTGGCATGCTCAGTCTGGCCGCTGGCTTCGTGATGGTCATTCTGTTCATGGCATTGTTCTATGGCCGCTTCGGCTGGTACGCGAACGTTGCCCTGCTGGCCAACCTGGTTCTGATGGTGGCCATCCTCTCGCTGTTTGAAGCCACACTCACCCTGCCCGGTATGGCCGGCATGCTGCTGACATTAGGGATGGCGGTTGACGCCAACATTCTAATCAATGAGCGTATACGTGAAGAAGTGGCTCGCGGGCGCACACCTCTGGCAGCCATGCAGGCCGGTTTTGAGCGCGCCACCTCCACCATTGTGGACAGTAACGCCACGGCCCTTCTGGCTCATGTCATGCTGTTTGTGTTTGGCACCGGCCCCGTACGTGGCTTTGCGCTGACAATCACCATCGGTATTGCCACCACGCTGTTCACCACTCTTCTTCTTTCCCGGCTGCTTATGGTCCGCTGGTACGCGCTCACGCGCCCCACCAGCCTTCCAGTCTGAGACGAGGCGCATATGTTCGGACGTCCTCTCCTGCGTTTTGTGCGCAAGGATACCCATATCAACTTCATGCGCGGGCGCTTTGCGGGCCTGATTACCTCAGCCGTGCTGTCTCTAGCCTCCATCGGGCTGTTCTTCTATCCGGGCCTGACACTCGGACTGGATTTTCGCGGCGGGATTGTGGTGGAAGCCAAAACATCCGGCCCGGCCGATTTCGGCAAGTTGCGTACGGCTTTGGCCGCCCATAACATCACGCATGCTTCTATCCAGGCATTTGGCGCACCGAACGATGTGCTGATCCGGCTGGACGCGGGCGATGGGCAGGAAACCAACAAGGTTGTTGATAGCGTGCGCCACGCCGTCGATGAAGCTCAGCCCGGCACAACTGTTCTGCGGGCCGATGCCGTTGGCGCATCCGTTTCATCCGAACTGTTCCGCAACGGCATGCTGGCCCTTGGCCTGAGCCTTGCGATGATCCTTGCCTATATCTGGTTCCGCTTTGAGTGGGAATTTGCTCTCAGCGCCGTCATTACACTGGTGCTGGATCTGACCAAGACCATGGGCTTCCTGGTGATTACAGGTTTTGAGTTTGATCTGGTGATGGTGGCGGCCATCCTGACCATTCTTGGCTATTCGACCAACGATAAGGTTGTGGTGTACGACCGCGTACGTGAAAACCTACGCAAATACCGCACCATGCCGCTGCGCGAACTGATTGATCTCTCCATCAACGAGACCCTCAACCGCACACTCGGCACCTCCTCCACCGTATTCCTGGCCGCCCTGCCCTTGGCCCTGTTCGGCGGAACCACCCTCTCCGGCTTCGCCTGGACAATGCTGTTCGGCATCGTGGTAGGAACGTCCTCCTCCATCTTCATCGCCGCCCCGCTACTGCTGTTTATGGGAGAGGGGCGGTTGAAGAAATAGAATCCCTTCATAATGCTGTCTGGATATTATAATGCCAAAAAGTCACGTGATTTATGAAAGCAACGATATCGTAGTCCATTACCATACGGGACCGTCCGACACACTTTTAATAACTTTTCTCGGCATTGGGCACGAAGCAAATGCTCTACATACTTATTTCGGGAAGCCAATTGTCGAAAGTCATAATATTGCGTGCATCGGCTTCACAACTAAAGAGCGAAATTGGTATTATTGCCCTAATATGGAAGAGGCCTTAAAAATTGCAAAAGAATATTCTAAGCATTTTAAAAAAATAATCGCTCTGGGAATTTCTGCTGGTGCCTATGCCAGCATTAAATATTCCAAAAATTTAAAAAGCGACATCACTTTAGCGTTTGCACCTCAACTGTCTATCGATGACCGCGAATGTGAAGTTATCCCTGAATGGGCTTCTCTTTGTACTCCTCAAATGAGAGGTATGGGCATTAAGGCAAGTGACATTTATGGCGACATTTTCCTTTTTTATGATAAGCACCATTTTAACGACACTAAAACAGCGCTGACAATTCATGATTTTGCACGCTTTTCTCCAGATAGTAATGTCTCTCTTATCAATATTCCAAATGGGGGACACATATTATACGAAAGCATAAAAGGGAGTAAGAATTTTCTTACTTTAATAGAAATTGCAAATTTTAATCTTGATCCCCAAAAAAAATCCATATTTTTTACTAAAGAAATACGAAATATGAGACGACACAACTATGTAAACATTTATAATAAAATAAAAAATTCTTATCACAAACATCCTTATTTAGTATGGAAACTCCTTGCAAGCCAGAAATTTTTATCTATCCCAAAAAATGACTTAATCCTAAACGACGAAACCCTTTTTTATAAACTCGCTTTTATATTAAATGATAAAGGTTATTGTTACGAAGCATCTACTCTCGTTCAAGCTATGATTGCTCATCATACAACTAATAATTTTAATCTTTACTTAATTAAAAATGATTACCACATTAAAGGTGTTGCTATTTTATTTGATCACCGAGGTAGAACCCTTGGTTACTCAGTAAAGAAAAAGCAGTGTGTAAGCTCAAATATAATATGGATGGAAAATGATGCTACACCTGTTCAATGCATTCTAGTGCACAATAAAATATATCCAACAGTATCATATTTCGGAGAGCGTTTTTTTCTTAATTTAGAAAAAAACGGGAGCGTTGTTTTATCTACACAACCAAGCAACATAATGCTGAACGGACAACACTTACAAGAAAAAAACGGAAAATATCTTTCTGTCGTCGACGATACGACTACAAATTGGGTAGATAACTGCCTTACATGGGAAACTTTTTCATTAGTTACTATATAATATTTCTTTCCACCCAAATAGTTTACAAAAACAATTAGGTGGAGGGTTCTAAAAACCCCCTAGTTTTGAGGCACTCTTTGTGATTCCATCTTGCCTGTGTTGATGAGGGAAGATGGAAGATGAAGCAGTCTGGTTTCTTTGACGTTGAAGAGAGGCTTGCTCGATTGAGCGAGCTTGGTGATCCAGACGCTGAACACTCTGTCTGATGAACGGACAGAGTATCTCATCAACGACCGCCTGTCGTTCATGCGCTTTCTGGGATTGGGACTGTCGGACCGCGTGCCGGATGCCAAAACGGTCTGGCTGTGCCAAAAGCGCCTGACCCAGGCTGGTGCGATTGATGGTCTGTTCAATTGCTTTAACGCGACCCTGCGGAATGCGGGGTATCTGCCGATGTCAGGTCAGATTCTGGATGCCACACTGGTGGCTGCTCCAAAGCAGCGCAACACGAACGCCGAGAAAGCGGATCTTCGAGAGGGACTGATCCCGCAAGACTGGCAGGACAAGCCCTCCAAACTGTCCCACAAGGACCGTCATGCACGCTGGACGCTGAAGTTCACGAAAGCAAAGCGTCAGGATGACGGGACGATCCCGTCAACGGATCTCGCCATTCCTTTCTCTGGCTATAAATCGCATATTTCCATCGACCGAAAGTTTCGGCTGATCCGCAAATGGAAGACGACGGATGCCGCCGCCAGCGATGGTGCCAGACTGCGTGAGGGGCTTCTTGATGGTAGCAATACGGCGCCTGATGTCTGGGCCGACACCGCCTACCGCTCAAAAGCCAATGAGGGCTTCATGGAAAAGCATGGCTTTGTCTCGAAGGTCCACAGGAAAAAGCCTCATCTCAAGCCCATGCCACGACATATCCAGAAATCGAATGCAGGAAAGTCCGTTATCCGGTCGCGTGTCGAACATGTTTTTGCCGATCAGAAAGCGCAGACAGGACTGTTCATACGAACCGTAGGCATAACGCGAGCCACCATGAGGATCGGACTGGCCAATATCGTCTATAATATGCGCCGCTTTCTCCTCCTGGAGCGAATTAACGCCGCAGCGTAGCAATCCAGAGCATGAGACTTTCACTCTCCTCAAAACGCAGAGTGAAAATCAGGTCAACAAACCAGCAAGCAACACGCAAAAAAAGAACCAATTAACGGTTCTTCGATCCCTCCACATCTCAAGCCTATGCCCCGCCATATCCAGCGCTCCAATGCCGCTCAGTCGGTAATCCGATCCCGCATTGAGCATGTCTTTGCGGATCAGCAGTCGCAGACGGGACTGTTCATCCGCACCGTCGGAATCGAACGGGCTACCACCAGGATCGGCCTGGCCAAGATTGTCTACAACATGCGCCGCTTTCTTTTCCTCAAAAGGGTCAGCGCAGCCGCGTAGCGTTCCAGGACGTGGGAACCGCTAATCTGCCCAAACAGCAGAGTGGAAAACATTTGCCAGAACCATCAACCATCGCGTGCCCAGCTGCAATTCACCTCGTCAGGCCGCCAAGAAACGGTTTTTAGACCCCTCCCCGCACTCCTGGACTCAATCCGGTCGAAAATGTCTGGCAGTTCCTCCGCGCCAACTGGCTGGCCAACACCGTCTTCGACGACGTGGACCACATCATCAATGCCGCCTGCACCGCGTGGAACAACCTCGCTGCACTCCCAAAACCATCCGTTCCATCGGTCCCAGAAAATGGGCGCATAAAGGTCAAAGGTGATAGCCCTTGGTATAATTACTGAAAATACTTTACTGGTATATTTCCACTCTATCAAAATGAATAGCCCCAAATTCAGAAAGAGATATTTTTACATATCTACATATTTCTCCATGCGTTCTAAATATAAATGGTTTACCATCCACCCCTCCAAACCTATAATCTTTCTGAGTCTCAAAAATAACTTTCCATAATTTATTATCAGAAGAAATTTCTATCCTGAAATTTTTTACTTCAACATTTCGTTCTTTCCTATGAAATATTCTTATCTCATTCATATTCTTTATTGCACCCAAGTCTATCATCCACCAAGCACTTTGCTCCACTTCCGTATGATGCTTATGCAAACCATTAGCTGGCATATTAACAACACGCATTGCATCAGAGGAGGCATCTGCACCATCTCCAGACCAAGGCGATATTGAACTTTGAAAGCATACACACCCTTCAGAGATATTTTTCCCTAGCGGCAAAGGAATATAATAGTCTTTTTCCTCGGGAGTATGAAATTGTTCCCACTTATTGCGCAAAAATATATCTTCAACAGCATTAAATTCTTTTAGGTATTCTACAAGATCAGATTTTGATTCTACTTTTGAAGCCCAAGCTGACTGCCCTGAGAAGTTACCCCCCGTCCCTCTAGCTATTCTTCGAGATGCATCGGCATGGGATTTCAAGAAAAAATGAGAAATATAGGTATCGTTCAGTATGCTATCTTCCATACGTAGCAACTCATCACTTTCTTTATTTTCATTATACAAACTCCACCATTTTTCATAAAAATCTGGAAAACTTTCACCTGTTGCAGTTAAATGCTTTAAGTTAAAGTTAAACACATCATACGTTCCTACACCAATCCCGTGCCAAAATGGAACAGGATTGCTCTTAACATATTCGTTGCTTATAGATTCCGTTTTTACTATTACTTTTGTTATATGCGATATTCTTCTCGATCTTTTGGTGTAATTTTCAAGAACACTTCCCTTGGGTCTAGTTTCGTGGTTATTATTTCCAAAATAGACCCAGTTCAAAAGAATGGTGTCCCACTCCAATCCTTTAAATCTGGATAAATATTCTTTTATTGAATTGTTATTTTTTAATGTAATGAACTCATCAACATCTAGAAAACAGGCTAATTCAGTGGCACCTTTGTAATTTTCTAAAAAATGTACATACATATTCCACTGTTCACCAACAAATGGATAGTGCTTGAATGTAACTTTAGGATTATCCCCTCGACAAAAAACCGCAATTTTTTCATAAAGTTCTTTAGGATCATCATCATTGCAATATAAATAAATATGGTCTATTCCAATGCAAAGATGATAACTAAGCCACTCATAAATATGCTCACTTTCCCAACGCGCGCACGCAACTAAAGAAAATTTATGCATTATAATACCCCTCCAATAATCTCTAAATCAATATATCATCTTTACTTTAGTAGTCAACATGATAGGCTACCCACTTAATGCAAATTATTCCATGGAAATTAAATTTATTTTACCCATTGCTTGCCCCTCCCCTACAGAAAAAGAGAAATGATATGAATACAAATTTAATAATTTCTTCCTTTATTTTAATAGGCAACCTTTCCTTTGCAAGCCAATCATTATGCAGCACCTTTACTGCGGATTTTCATTTTTCCAAAAAATCAAGCAATTTTACAAAAAAACACATGATCAGAATTCTATATTTACCCAAAAATGCAAGCATAAATAAAATAAATGGTTTTTTGTTTACAATTACACGAAAACAAACATCAAACAAACCCATTCCTGGATCTGAAACTTTATTTAGTATGAATTTATCCACAAACGGGAAGTGTCCTGTAGATTATGAGAGTAGTGATAGTTATGCAACGATTTACGAAAATTATAAGAGCGTTACATTATGGTCAAGCATAGTGAAGCAATCAAACGCTGGCATAAACGTATTCAAATTCAATTATCAATATAACATACCATATGATGAAAAATTTCTTCCTGGAAGTTGCGCTTTTATGATATTAGACGGATCTGATTTTTCTAGCGAACTATATACTATGGGAGGGCACATCTCTACAGTTTATAGCCAAGATTATAGAACAAGAAAATACTCTACTCAATTATATCCTTTAGACTCAGAATTTACAATGGCAACAAACACTTCGACCATCTCCACCTTAAATTCGTATATTGTCTATCCTGTCGGTAAGAAAAATGGCATCCCTGCTTATGGAAAAATTGTCAGCATTATAGGAAATGCCTCTGTTACGTCTAGTCCTGTACCTGAAAAATTTGACATCAAAAAACCTGAATGGAACATTAAGCACATAATTGCTATTTATACAAAAAACTCTTGCCAAACAGCTTTTAAAAATCACCCTACCGAGCGTTTTACTTGGAATGATTCTACGGGAACTTTAAGCAGCAAGAATCCTTCATCTGTCTTTTGGTCGAAAGTAATCCCATTAGCTATCATAAATTTTCAAGGTTATGGCACTTTCAATTTTTCAAAACAGACAGAAAACACCATCAAATCACCAATAAAACTGGAGCCTGGAGATTGTGTAGTTGATGCGATTGTCCCGAAAGGAAATAAATACTATAGCTTTATATTTAACACCGAAAGCCAAATTCACCTACAAATCTTAAATCCATAAATACAGTGAACTATATTTCGCACACTGTATTTATTTCCGTTTAATTTTTAATTCACACAGAATGCCACGAAGGCAAAATAGCTTTGTATGGTGTATCGAACTGATCAATCACCTTATCAAAAACTTCGTGGTTATAGACTTGCACTGCATCGGTCGTTTTAAACCCTTGCAAACTACGCCACGCTTTTCTGTTTAAAGCACGATTAAAAACTCCAGGGCCGGTTTTGTAAGCAATAAACAGACCATGATGCAGATAACAATTTCTATAAAGAGATAGCAAACAATCAGCGCCCACCGAACTGTCGGGAATAGTTCCGTAGAAATCGTTATGCACCACTCCATTATAAGTTAAGAGGAAAACATTCTCTGCAGTCTGGGAAGCCATAAATCGCAACGCTTCTTCATCGCGAATACGAATGTCCGCATCCAGCCACCAGCCGCCATAAACCTGAGTGACATGCACCCTTAGAAAATCAGCAGCTTCAGCCGGATGCCTTGCGTTCAGAAAAAGCCCTCGCGCCTCTACTCCATAATTTGAATACAACCATTCTGCCGCTTCATGTTTATCAAAAGCTTTAAATTCAAAGCCCGGAATGTTTTTATGAAACTCGAAATTTCTAGCAATTTCTTCGGGAGGATTTTGATCCCAATACATAAAGATTTTGCGCGGAATTTGTTGGTTCTGCTCTGTATGGCTCTTCCCTTGCAAAAGTTCTGGTGCTGATTTCAGAACAATTTCCAAGTATAGGGAATCAATTTCTTCGCCAGTATGAAATTCTTCATAAGCATTTCTTATATGACGCAGGGCGGCTCGGCCATCCCCCCCTTTCCACGCCATGGAAATGCCTTCAATATAATTGGCAAAAGGAATATTCAGCGCACGGAGAATTGCAATTTCATGCGGAGAAGGCTCCTCTCCTGATTTTAACATGCACAATAAACGTGCCTGCAAAAGCGATTGTGCTAAAGGATAATGATCTGTCCTCTTAGGATGAATTCTGAATGCCAGCCCATAAATAGTTGCGGCTTCTCTCGTTCTTCTGTTGGTATGCAGAATATTTGCAAGCGTAAAAGCATCATGAACATTTTTTACACCGTGCTCGCGGTAATACGCTTTTGCCTGCGGATCTACCTCAATTTGCCGAACCTCAAAGTCCGTTATTTCTTGACTATCAGCGTCAATAGCTGGCTCAACAGATTGCTCTTTCTCTGTCGGCTGCTTTTCTTGTTTCACATTAAATGTATCAGCAAAAAACGCATAAGGAGGAATAGTCACGGCCTGTGCCTCACAATCTTCGTTAACAGCACACTTACATGCGCTGGAAATGTAATTCGTAACGGTGTCACGTTTGCTACACTACCATAGAATAACTCACGCCTAAGGTGATAATTAAGCTCCCTGCCTAATTTGAGACAAAAACACCAACATGGATTTTTTCATTTGGAGGAAATTCTTCCTAGAAGGCTCCTTCTCTGCCATCAGCACACTCAGCAAGGCCATCTGATCTGCTTGAGCCAGTCGAATGACGTCCTGTGGTGCAAGGTCGCCTGACATCACCCTTCCCCGCGCCATGCCGTGGGCGATGATATAGCTATATATCAGCGTGGTTGGTGTGGGGGTGATTTTGACCGTTGCCATGGGGGCTTGGCACCCAGCCAACAGGCTCACGCCCACCATGGTGCAGCATAGGCCGCGGAAACGGCGTAAAAAAAACGGAAAGGCAGACACAGGGCGCTTCATATAGGAAGCGTAGCCCATATCCGCCTTTCCGGGAATAATCTCTTCACGCAGGAATGCGTGTCAGAAATCAGACCTTGCGGGCTGCAAGCTCATCACGGATCTGCTCAAGCAGAACTTCCGTTTTGGTGGGCGGCGGCGGTTCAGCCGGAGCAGCCTCTTCACGCACATGCAGACGGGTCAGCGCCTTCACGACCCAGAAGATCACCAGAGCCGTAATCAGGAACTGGATGACCGTGTTCAGGAACAGGCCGATGTTGATGGTAACAGCACCAGCCTTCTGGGCTTCTGCCAGCGTGGCCAGATGCGGTCCCTTGAGGGTGACAAACAGGTTGGAGAAATCAATCCCGCCAATCAGCAGACCGATAAGGGGGTTGAACACGTCCTTCACCAGACTGTTGACAATGCCGGTGAACGCCGCACCCACAATCACACCAACGGCCAGATCAACCACGTTGCCACGCATAATAAAGGCGCGGAATTCGGAGACCCAGGTAGGGGTATGCACCCGAGATTTAATGTCAGCCATACAGCAGTGCTTTCCTTCACATCTACAATAATGCGTGTCTGTACCAACGTTACGTGGTATTTCACAAGAAAAAAGGAAAAATGCGGTAAATTTCCGCCTGCCCCTGATACCTTTTTGCCATGCTGTTAAACGTTATAACACCAAAACCCCCTTCACCACAGCCAATATGCAGGTTTCTGCGGAAGAGTTGTTGATCCCGCCCGCACAGATGGGTATATGCACTCGCACGCATAGCCCGGTCGGCATCGGGACAGCTTTGTTTGAACAGAAAGACTCATCATGAAACCCGGCATTCACCCTGACTATCACGAAATTAACGTCATCATGACCGATGGCACCGAATATAAGACTCGGTCATGCTACGGCAAACCCGGCGACACCCTGCGTCTGGACGTAGACACCAAGTCTCATCCGGCATGGACAGGCGTGCAGCGTATGCTGGACACCGGGGGTCAGGTGGCAAAGTTCAACAAGCGCTTTGCTGGTATCGGTACCCGCACGAAGTAATACGCCACCTTCTTTCAGGTCGTATGAAAAATCTGGAGCCCCGCCCCTTGAAACAGGGAGCGGGGTTTTCCACGTTTAGCTGTGATGAAAACGCCCGGCATGGGGTTTCATCACACCACTAGATCCGCCGGAAAGGCCTGCCGTAAGGGGGCCAGTTCAAACTCCGGCATGACCTTGCTGAACGAGGAGGTTTTCTTATGAGCTATGATTTTGCACCGCTGTTCCGTACCGCTATCGGCTTTGATCGACTGGCGCAGGTCATGGATACCGCAGCCCGGAACACGGCTACCCCCAGCTACCCACCCTATGACATCGCCAAGACAGGAAATGACAGCTACGCCCTGACAATGGCTGTGGCGGGCTTTGGCCCTGATGATATTGAACTTGTTGTGCAGGACAACACGCTGGTTGTTTCTGGTCGCGTCAGCGAGCCGCAGAATGAAGGGGAAATTCTGCATCGAGGCATCGCCCGTCGCGCGTTCGAGCGTCGGTTCGCATTGGCTGATCATGTAGAAGTAACCGGCGCGGAAATGAACAACGGTCTTTTGCGGATATCAGTCAGGCAGATCATGCCGGAGGCCCTGAAGCCGCGCCGTATTCCGGTTCAGTCCGCAGCATCTGCTCCCGCACCTGTTGTGCACCCTCCGGTATCAGCCGAAGGAGCCAACACATCAGGCCCTGCGCCAGAGCTTCCCGCAGCGGCTGCGTAATTTTTCCATCAGGAACCAGCACAAAAAGGAGGGGCTCAGGCTCCTCCTTTTCTGTTTGATGCATTTGCTTCTTGACCTATGCGGGGCGGTCCGCCCATATCGTCGCCAACTCATGCGCGCCGGCAGGCACGCGGGCCTTCGGACAGGTTTCCGAACCGTCACTTTCTCCGGTGCCTGCGCAAGCGCCGCCCGACGACAGGATGGAACCAATGACGACCCTACCGCTGATGCCCAAGGCCACCGCCGTGTGGTTGATTGAAAAGACAGCCCTGAGTTTTACGCAGATTGCCGAATTCTGTGGCATGCACCCGCTGGAAGTACAGGCCATTGCTGACGGTGAGGTTGCGCAGGGAATTGTCGGGTATGACCCCATTGCCAACCGCCAGTTGACCCAGGAAGAAATCAGCCGGTGTGAAGCCAACCCGGACGCAAAACTGAAAATTCTTTCCTCTGGCAATCCGGTCAAGCGTCGCTCAAAAGGGGCACGCTATACACCTGTCGCCAAACGGCATGATCGTCCGGATGGCATTGCCTTCCTGCTGCGTAATTTCCCGCAGTTGGGAGATCAGGAAATTGTCAAACTGCTGGGCACCACCAAGGACACCATTGCCAAGGTGCGCAACAAGCAGCACTGGAACACTCCCAACATCAAACCGCGTGATCCGGTTACCATTGGTTTGTGCAGCCAGACCGATCTGAATGCAGCCGTAACGGCAGCCACGTTGCGTCTGGAACGTGAAGGGCAGGAAATTCCGCAGCCGCCGCCCATGTTGGACGAACCGCATGAGCATGAAAGCAAGGTTGAAGACTGATCATTCCTTGGTCTGGTCGGCTTTTAAGGCCGACCAGATAGCTCTTTTATGGAGCCTGAGCCTCATCAGGAAGAAAGGCGTTCGATTTCTTCCTTGAGACGAAGTTTCTGGAGTTTGAGGGTCATGAGAACCCGAGCATCAGGTCGGGGTCGCCCCCCTTCTGCAGAGATCTGCTGATCAATCCGTGAGTGGCGAGATTTAAGACTTTCAATCCTCGACAGGAGCGTCATCGCTGCCTCCATTCGGTTGATGGTCATAATACCGTAACGCACGCTCCGGCGAATTTTTCATGTTTTTTTCATGAGGCAGGCATTTTAGGTATGCGCTATGGTCATATCTGTTTTTTTGCTTTTTGCCGCTGGTTTCCATTCTGAACATGCGCAAGACTGAACCCAATACGGCTGAAGCGCCCAACACTGCCCTATTCATCGGCACATGATTCGTCGTGCAGGAGACCAAGTAACATGCTGAAAGACCGCGATTCACTGCTCGGCCAGCTTCATGAACTTCGCAGTGAACATCGTGATCTGGACACCATCATCAGTCGGTTAACGCAGGACCCCGCGCCAATAGATCAGCTTCATCTCCAAAGACTGAAAAAGCGCAAACTTTTGCTGCGTGACCGGATTGCATGGCTTGAAAGCCAGCTTATCCCCGATGATATTGCCTGACCGTTTTTTCCTGATACTGGACGCAACCCCACCGTGAGCGAAACCTCTCCCCTGCCCGCAGCCACCAGCCAGACCACCACGCCCGAACCCAAAGTGGGCATTATCATGGGCAGCCAGTCAGACTGGGACACCATGCGTCATGCGGACGCCATTCTGACTGAACTTGAAATTCCGCATGAAACCCTGATTGTCTCGGCGCACCGCACGCCAGACCGTTTGGCTGATTATGCCAAAAGCGCAGCCGGGCGCGGGCTTTCGGTTATTATTGCAGGCGCTGGGGGCGCTGCACATCTGCCGGGCATGTGCGCGGCATGGACACGCCTGCCGGTGCTGGGTGTTCCGGTGGAATCCCGTGCCCTGAAAGGCATGGACAGTCTGCTGTCCATCGTTCAGATGCCGGGTGGTATTCCTGTGGGAACGCTGGCTATTGGCTCTTCGGGTGCCAAAAACGCTGCTCTGCTGGCAGCCGCCATTCTGGCGTTGCAGGAACCGGAACTTGCCGCGCGGCTTGAAGCCTGGCGTGCTTTGCAAACGGCCTCCGTTGCCAACACTCCCATGACAGACGAAGAATGACCCCGTTTTCCTCATCTTCCGCCAGTGCTCCTCTTGGCCCGAATGCCGTTATTGGTATTGTCGGGGGCGGCCAGTTGGGCCGTATGTCCGCCATGGCCGCGGCCAAGCTGGGTTTTAGAACGCATATTCTGACCAAAGACCCCAACAGCCCTGCCGCGCAAGTTTCGCACGGCGTTACCCTCGGCGCGTATGATGATCTGAAAGCACTGGACGCCTTCGCCCGTGGCGTGGATGTAGTGACGTTCGAATTCGAGAACATCAGCGCCGACGCCATGGACTGTCTCTCCCAATACTGTCCCGTGCGGCCCTCCGGCCATATTCTTCGCATCAGTCAGGACCGGCTGGCGGAAAAGACGTTCTTCACAGAAAATGGCATCCCGCTTGCGCCATGGCATGCGGTCACGGATCGTGCGTCTCTCCATGCGGCAGCAGAAGCACTTGGCCTGCCCTTTATCCTGAAAACCACCCGCAACGGATATGACGGCAAAGGCCAGAGCCGCATTCATCACCCTGCGGACCTTGAAACTGCTTTCAATACACTTGCTCCGCATCCGCTGGTAGCAGAAGGCATGGTGGATTTTGCGTGTGAACTGAGTGTGATGGTCGTGCGCGGTATAGATGGCACCGTCCGCTGTTTTGATCCGGGCATGAACCGTCATCGTGATGGGATTCTCGACCTCACATTAGCTCCGGCCCCCGTTGAACCTGCCATCAGTGCCCAAGCGCAGGCTTTGGCCGTGTCCATTGCCGAAAAACTTGATCTGGTGGGTATTCTGGGTGTGGAAATGTTTCTGGACCACACCGGTGCGCTACTGGTGAATGAAATCGCACCACGGCCACATAATTCGGGCCATTGGACCATGGATGCGTGCCCGGTCGATCAGTTTGACATGCATATCCGCGCCGTAACAGGTATGCCGCTTCCTCCCGCCATCCGTCATTCCGATGCTGTTATGAAAAATCTGATCGGGCCTGACGACATGGCGTTATGGCCGCAGATTATCGGCACCCCCGGTCTGCTGCCCCATTTATATGGCAAGGAAGAAGCACGGCCCGGCCGCAAGATGGGCCATGTGAATTGCATTTTCCCGTTTGGGAGCCTGCCCGGAGAACTTGGCATTCAGGATGCATTGGGCCCTCTGGCTACAAAGTCTACGCCCGAAGAAGTGACCGAAACATCGGCAGAAACGGTATCGTCCTGACGGCTTGAAGGAAGTCGGGCCTTAAAACAATCCCTCTTCCTTCAAACTGACCAGACGTGAGCCGCCAACAATCACATGATCCAAGACGGTTATGCCCATAAGACTGGCGGCCTGGGCAATGCGATGCGTCATGGCGATATCTTCCTGCGAAGGCGAAGGATCACCGCTAGGGTGATTATGCACCAGAATCAGCCCCACCGCTTTTAACTCCAACGCCCGGCGTACAACTTCCCGGGGATAGACCGGTGTATGGTCCACCGTACCGCGTCCCTGCATTTCATCAGCCAGAAGGCAGCGGTGCGCGTCCAGAAACAGAACCCGCACCTGCTCCACCAGTTCCTGCGCCAGCATAGCCCGCAGGTAGGCGTAAAGCTGATCTTTATCCGCCAGCACGTTGTTGCGCATAAGCCGGGCACGTTGCAGCCTGATACCCGCTTCATGCGCCAGCAGGAAATAAACCTGTAAAAGACTGTTCCCGCCTGTGGCTTCCTCCATATCCGGTAAGGACGCACGGATGGTTGCCGCCAACGATCCAAAACGCTGCAGGAGTGCCGCGGCGAGATCATCCGGGTTGATAGAGCGCGACGCGACAGCCGCAATCAGACGCGCCAGAATCTCTTTGTCATCAAGGGATGGAGCATCTGGTATGTCACCATCAGGCTCATACCCCATAAGGCGCGTAAGAAAGGGCAGTTCCACGGGCTTCATGCCGTGTAACGCCTGACCCATATCGGCAAAGCCTTTGCCCTTAGGGGTCACAGACTTTGTTCTTCCTGTCTTCCTGAAAGCGGGCGTCTTCTTCACCACTCCTGCCCTACCAGCCGGAAGCTGCGCCATTCCCCTTTTTTCAGAACCAGATGATCGTGCACATCCACAGAAAACAGCGGGGCCTCTTTCAGCAACATCTGCACAAACGGTGTATCCGCCGCCATTTGACGATCGGGCTCCAGCGTTACTGGCGTCAATCTTATGGTAATCACGGCAGAGGCGTTCACTGCGAGAGCTCGCTGCAAAAGAAACGCAACAGCAGACCGTAATGCCTCTTCCATGGCCTTGGCAGTCTGTGCCTTGCTTGCAGCAGGCCGGGAAGCAGACGTCTCAGCCTCATCCGGCACCTGTTCATCCGCCAGAAGCTGATTCCGGCTATCCAGAAACAAGACCCGCATCTGGCCTGCAGGCAGTCTGGCGTAATGCACATCACAATATTGCAGCAGTGCATCCCAACTGCCCAGAACAACGCGTACCTGCTCTTCAGGCTTGGCCATGCTGTCCGCCACGGCAGGCATAAGTGTCAGCAGCCTTGTGGAAAGTGGACCAACACCCTGTTTTTTCAAACTCTCTGCCGGAGCCTCCAGCACAGCAGCCAGAGACCCGAAATGATTAATCAACGCCTTGGCCTGCGGTTTGGTATCCCGCCGTGGCACACCGGGAAACAGCAGCATTTCCAGTATTTCATAATCAGCGAGTGAGTCCGCCCCCCTTTTCAACACACGTTGGCGCATGCGCTGCCGGTGGCCTTTGGGGCCAGTGCTGGCAAATGCAGGACCATCCGCAGCCCCGGCCGCTTTTTCACAGGGCGTTCCTGCTTTTTCTCCCGCAAACGGGCCGTCCATTCTGTCACTCCGATTGGCCTGAGGCGTGCAAGACTATATAAGAGCCAGGTGACTACATCCGAACACCCCTCCTCACCGCTTTTTTCATCGTCCTCTAGTGAAGGCGAGTCCTATCTGGCGCGCCTGAACCCGGAACAACGCACGGCGATTGAAACAACCGATGGCCCCCTGCTGGTTCTGGCTGGTGCGGGAACGGGAAAAACGCGGGTGCTTACAACCCGCTTTGCCCATATTCTGCTCACAGGCCGCGCCAAGCCATGGCAGATTCTGGCCGTGACCTTCACCAACAAGGCCGCGCGTGAAATGCGCGAACGGATCGGGTTTATTCTGGGCGAACCCGCGGAAGGTCTATGGCTGGGCACGTTCCATGCCCTGTGTGCCCGCATGCTGCGCCGCCATGCGGAATATGTGGGCCTGACACACAGCTTCACAATTCTGGATACGGATGATCAGTTACGCCTGCTCAAACAGGTGATGGAGCCGTGGCGCATTGATATCAAACGCTGGCCTGCACCGGGCCTGTTAGGCGTGATCCAGCGCTGGAAAGACCGGGGCCTGACGCCCGAACGCGTAACCGACACCGAAGATTCGGATTTTGCGGACGGTCATGCCCGCGCCATCTATGCCGCGTATCAGACCCGCCTGCGCCAGTTGAACGCCTGTGACTTTGGCGATCTGATGCTGCATGTCACGGAAATTCTGCGCACACGCCCTGATGTGCTGGACCAGTATCACCGCCTGTTCCGCTATATTCTGGTGGATGAATATCAGGATACCAATACCGTTCAGTACCTCTGGCTGCGGTTGCTCGCCAAACGTTCCGGCGCGCCCTCCAACATCTGCTGCGTGGGGGATGATGACCAGTCCATCTATTCCTGGCGCGGTGCGGAAGTTGAAAACATTCTCCGCTTTGAAAAAGACTTCCCAGGCGCGCAGATTGTGCGGTTGGAACGCAATTATCGCTCCACCCAGCATATTCTGGGGGCCGCCGCCGGCCTGATTGCCCATAATGGTGAACGGCTGGGCAAGACCCTCCGCTCCGGCAAGGAAGACGCCCGCGGCGAGAAAGTTACTGTCACCGGGGTGTGGGATTCTGACGCAGAAGCCCGTGCCGTGTGTGACGCAGCAGAAAAATTCAAGGCTCAAGGCCACTCACTGGCAGAAATGGCCATTCTGGTACGCGCTGGTTTCCAGACGCGCGCTTTTGAAGAACGGCTGGTGCAGATTGGCCTGCCCTATCGCATTGTAGGTGGCCTCCGCTTTTATGAACGCGCGGAAATCCGGGATGCTTTGGCCTATATGCGCGCCGTGCATCAGCCCGCGGATGATCTGGCATTTGAACGGATCATTAACACGCCCAAACGTGGCGTTGGCCCTGCCGCTTTGCAGAAATTCCACGCCGCCGCCCGTGCCAGAGAAGTGCCGCTGTCAGTTGGAACGCAGGCCCTTCTGACTGAAGGCGGCGTAAAAGGTAAAATGGCGGATCAAGTCCGCAAACTGCTGGACGTGCTCTCCACCACGCGGGACATTCTGGCGCGTGAAGGGCATGTGGTGGCCGTGGAGCATCTGCTTGAAGAAAGCGGCTATCTGGATATGTGGCGGAATGACCGCTCGCCAGAGGCTCCGGGGCGGCTGGAAAACCTGAAAGAACTGGTACGCGCTCTGGCCGATTTCGGCACGCTTGGCGAGTTTCTGGAACACGTCGCGCTGGTGATGGAGCATGATGAAAACGCAGGCGAAGCCAAGCTCTCGCTCATGACCCTGCATGGGGCCAAGGGGCTGGAATTTGACATTGTCTTCCTGCCCGGCTGGGAGGAAGGCGTTTTTCCCTCCCAGCGCACGCTGGATGAAGGCGGTCTGAAAGGACTGGAGGAAGAACGGCGTCTTGCCTATGTGGGCATTACCCGTGCCCGCAAACACGCCCTGATCTATCATGCTGGCAGCCGCCGCATTTATGCCAACTGGCAGCCTTCCATGCCCAGCCGCTTTCTGGACGAACTGCCCGAAGAGCATGTGGCCCGCCAAAACGAGGGTGCGACCCAGCGCCGTGGCCTGAACCTGTCTGATTCGGTTTTTGAAGGCGGCATGCCTCTCACCAGCCGTCGGCGGCAGGACCCGCTTCTGGCGGAAACAACCCCGGCCTTCCAGCTTGGTGACCATGTGCGCCACCCCCGGTTTGGCGTGGGTATCATTATCGGTGCAGACCGGCACCATCTTGAGGTCGTCTTTGAAAGCGGCGACACCAAGCGTCTTCTGTCCTCCTTCATAGAGAAACTTTAATGGCCGCTCCACCCCGCAGACACGCTACCGCCCTTGAAACGGTTACGGTCACTGTTCCTGAAGCGGCTGTTGAGGCCTATGAAAACGCCATTGGCAGCGTATGCACCACGGTTGGTATTTTTGAAGCCAACCCGGAAGGCACGTTGTGGCGCGTAGAAGGTGTGAAAGACGTTGGTCACCGGGATGATGACCTCGCCCTTGCCCTGACCCTGGCAGAACTGACCAGCAGCGTAAGCGCGGACCTCAACCGTGTTCCGACAGAAGCCGAGGGCTGGCTGGCGCGTACCTATGAATCCTTCCCCGAACAGGAAGTAGGCCAGCATTTTGTTGTTCGCGGCACTCATCTGCCAGACACCCCCAGCCCCACCCGCATTGTGCTGACACTGGATGCAGGCGTGGCCTTTGGGTCTGGCGAACATGGCTCTACCCGGGGGTGCCTGCGGGCTCTGGAACGCATTGCTTACCGCAAACCTCGGCGTATTCTGGATCTGGGCTGCGGCTCCGGCATTCTGGCTATGGCTGCCGCCGCCCTATTGCACCAGAAGGTGCTGGCCGTGGATATCGAACCATGGTCCGTGCGGGTTTCTGCCGAGAATGCCAAACGGAATGGCCTGAGCCGCTCGCTGATATGCCGTCTGGGCAATGGCTGGAAAACGCCGGAAATCCGGCATAATGCGCCGTATGATCTGGTCTTCGCCAACATTCTCGCCCGCCCCCTGTGCCTCATGGCCAAGGATCTTGCCCAGAATCTGGCTCCCGGCGGCACGGTCATTCTGGCAGGGCTGCTCCGTACCCAGATCCGCATGGTTCTGGCCGCACACCGCAGGCAGGGGCTGGTGCTGGAACACACTTTCCTTGAAGGGGATTGGGCCACGCTGGTGCTGCGTCGTCCCTATGGTGCTTCCGCCTGATACACTCCCTTCCCGGCCTGTGCGCTCTTCCACCGCATGGGCCTTTCTTTATCGGCCCATACATTGTTCCCTGCGAGGTTCCTTATGCCCTCTTCTTCCGCCACTCGCCTGAGCGCCTTGCGTAAACTGCTCAAACAGAACGGTCTGGATGGGCTGATTATTCCGCATAGTGATGAATTTCTGGGGGAATACACACCAGCCTGCGCAGAACGGCTGGAATGGCTGACCAATTTTTCCGGCAGTGCGGGCGCGGCAGTCGTGTTGCCAGAAACTGCTGCGGTGTTCTCTGATGGCCGTTACATCACCCAGATGGATCAGCAGGTGGATAAAAGCTGTTGGGAGCGGCAGCATATCATTCAAACACCGCCTTCTGTGTGGTTGGCCAAACATGCAGCGGCCGGTAGCCGCATCGGATATGATCCACGCATCATGAGCAGTGCGGAACTGCGGCCTTTCCAGAAAGCCGCCAAGTCCTTCTCTCTGGTGCCGACAGACGGCAATCTGATCGACCGCCTCTGGTCTGATCGCCCTGCCTTTCCTGCTGCTCCCGCCGTTGTTCACCCACTGGCCTACGCTGGCGAAGACTCGCACAGCAAACGGGCTCGTCTTGGTCAGTCTCTGGCGCAGGCCGGTCTGACTGCGGCCGTGTTGAGCGATTCCGCATCCATTGCGTGGCTTCTTAATATTCGTGGCTCGGACATTCCCTGTACACCTGTGGTCCTGGCATTCGCCCTTCTTCATGCGGACGCCACGGTTGATCTGTTCCTGCAAGCCAGCAAACTCCCTGCGGATGTAAGGGAATGGCTTGGCCCCGATGTGCGGGTGCATGACCCTGCAAAAATGGAAGCTGTTCTCGCTACTCTCGCAGGCCGGCCTGTCGCCGTTGATCCCGCTACCAACGCGGTATGGTTCGCTGAAACCCTCACCCGGCACGGCGCAATCGTGCAGGAAAGTTCTGACCCATGCCTGCTGCCCAAAGCATGCAAGAATACCGTGGAGCAGGAAGGTACACGCAAGGCGCACCTGAAAGATGGCATCGCCCTGTGTCGTTTTCTGCACTGGCTGGATACGGATGGTCAGGGCACCTCAGAACTGAAAGCCGCCGCCAAGCTGGATGCGTTCCGGGCCGAAGGGGCAGACTACCGGGGTGAATCCTTCCCGGCCATTTCAGGGGCAGGCCCAAATGGAGCCATTATTCATTACCGCGTCACACCGGAAACGGATCGCACGCTGAACGCCAATGAGGTCTATCTGATCGATAGTGGCGGCCAGTATCCTGAAGGCACAACCGATGTCACCCGCACGGTATGGACTGGGCCGGACGCTCCCCCAGCCCCACTGAAAGAAACCTTCACCCGCGTGCTGAAAGGTAATCTGCGCCTCGGCCGCGCCCGTTTCCCGGTTGGCACAACCGGCAATGCGCTGGATACGCTGGCACGATTCGACCTCTGGCAGGCCGGGCTGGATTATGACCACGGCACGGGCCACGGCGTGGGCAGCTTCCTCTCCGTGCATGAAGGGCCTGCCCGTATTTCCAAGGTTCCGAACCCCATTGCCCTTCAGGCAGGCATGATCCTCTCCAACGAGCCGGGTTATTACGAGCCCGGCGCTTACGGCATCCGGCTGGAAACACTGGTTCTGGTGCATTCCGTCCCCACACAGGAAGGCGCACGCCCCACCATGGGGTTTGAAACGCTGACACTGGCGCCATTCGACCGTCGCCTGATTGATCCGGGGATTCTCGGGGCGGAAGATATGGCCTTACTTGATGCCTACCATGCGCAAATCTTGGCCCTGATTGGCCCACATCTGCCTGAAGACGCCAGAAAATGGCTTGAAACCGCCTGCGCGCCCCTCAACAGGGCGTGAGGCAGAGGCGAAGTTGCGACTGGTCACGCAATTGGGAATCGCGTCACCAGCCGAACAGGCGCAGAAAAGCTGCGAAGTGAAGGGAGCTTCTAGAATGACGACAGACAGCAAAACCATCCCCGCTACTCTTATCGCCGGCGACGGTATCGGTCCCGAAATTGTGGAATCGGTGATCGAAATCCTTGATACGGTTGGGGCCCCGTTTGAATGGGACCGTCAACTGGCCGGTATGGCCGGGGTGGATGCGGTCAATGATCCGCTGCCAAAACAGACCATTGAGAGCATTCGCCGCACAGGCCTGGCACTGAAAGGCCCGCTGACCACTCCGGTTGGTGGCGGCTTCAAGTCCATTAACGTCACACTGCGTCAGGAGTTCGGCCTGTTCGCCAACCTGCGCCCGACCAAGACCATTGTTCCCGGCGGCCGGTTCGACAAGATCGACCTGGTTCTCTTCCGTGAGAACCTTGAAGGCTACTATGCCGCCATGGAGCACTACATCCCGGTGGGTGAAGACCCCAAGGGCATTGCACTGAGCTCCGGCTTCAATTCCCGTGCGGAATGCCGCCGTATTGTGAAGTTTGCGTTCGAATATGCGGTCAAGAACAACCGCAAGACCGTAACCATTGTTCACAAAGCCAACATTCTGAAGCTGCTGACCGGCCTGTTCCTTGAAGAAGGCCGTAAGGTTGCTGAAGAATACAAAGGTCGCGTTGCCTTCAACGAACGGATTGTTGACGCCTGCGCCATGCAGCTTGTCATCAACCCGTGGCAGTTTGACGTGATTGTCACCACCAACCTGTTTGGTGACATCCTGTCTGACCTCACGGCCGGTCTTGTTGGCGGTCTGGGCATGGCTCCGGGCGCAAACATTGGTGAAAAAGCCGCCGTGTTTGAAGCCGTTCACGGTTCCGCACCGGACATTGCCGGCAAAGGCATTGCCAACCCGCTGGCCCTGCTGCTGGCTGCCGTCATGATGCTTCAGCACATTGGCCGTCAGGATCTGGCTGACCGTATTGATCTCGCCATCAAGAAAGTCATCACGGATGGAGGTCTGCGCACGAAGGATCTGGGTGGCGACGCCACAACCAAGGATCTGACCGCGGCCCTGAAACAGCAGCTCGTCTGATTTCAGGCTGACAGAACGGGAGGCAGGCTTTTCTGCCCGCCTCCCTTTTCTTGGCCATCTGTAATTTTACTTTTACATTTCACTCTTTTTACAAATTTTCGATCAGATTGCGTATCATGCCCGACATGATACCCAGCTTTTCCGGTCAGTGGCCGCTCCTCCGGCTTTCCCCTGCCTGTACCATTCGCGTGTCTTCGTCCACGCCTTCGCTTTCGCACGCACTCGAAACGGAGATATCCAACCTCTGGGCGCAAGCTCGCCAGAAAACGCCCGCCTTGTTCAATGGCTGCGTCTTCACGGCTGACCGCGTTACCACCACCACCATATCCGGGCACTGGACAGAATACCGGCGAGTTTTTGCCCAGATGAAAAACCCCTCTCTTTTTCCTCATCTGCGCCTGCAATCGTTGGCCGTGATCGGTCTTCTTGAAACACCCGATGGATACGTTCTGGGCCGACGGCACCCTTCCTCTCTCTATCAGGGAAATTTCTGGCAAAGCCCCCCGGCAGGCAGCATTGAAAAACGTGGAGAATGCGCGGATGTCTCTCTCCCAGAGCAAATCCTGGCCGAAGCAGAGGAAGAACTTGGGCTAACAGCGCATGACCTTACTGTAGGGGCTCCACAACTGATCTGCCGCCATCCGGGCACCCGCATTCTGGATATCGGCCTTTCCCTTCACACCTCCTTACCTTTCAAAGAACTGGAGGAACGCTGGCAAAGCTGCGCCAATCAGGAATATGACCAGCTTGCTCTTGTTCCTAAAAAGGAGATTGCAAGCTGGCTGCAACGCCCAGATCTCCTCCCTACTTCCCGTGCTCTGCTGGAAGCCGTCTCTCCATGAACAAGCCCACTTCTTCCCCTGCTTCTTCAGAGCATCCAGAGCATGAAGGACTGACGCCTCATCTGGTTATGGTGATTGCCACTGCGTGCGGGTTGATTGTGGCCAATCTTTATTACGCGCAGCCACTGGCTGGGCCGATCAGCGCCGCGCTAGGTATGTCCGCAAGTCAGGCTGGCCTGATCGTGACCATGACACAGATGGGCTACTGCCTTGGCCTATTGCTGATTGTCCCACTGGCTGACCTGCTGGAAAATCGTAGCCTCATTGTCTGGATGACGCGGCTTGTCATGCTGGCACTGCTGGTTCTTCCTTTTTCCAGCCACCCTGTTCCGTTTCTACTCGCAATAGGACTGGTCGGGCTGCTCTCCGTCGCCGTGCAGATTCTGGTACCATTTGCCGCCCATCTTGCACCAGAGGCAATCCGGGGGCGCGTGGTAGGTAACGTCATGAGCGGCCTCATGATGGGCATCATGCTGGCACGCCCCGTTTCCAGCTTTGTTGCTCAGTTTTTTTCCTGGCAGACCATTTTCCTGCTATCCGCTGGTGTCATGCTGGCTCTGTCCATTGTGCTCCAGCGCGTCTTGCCACAGCGCATCCCCATAACGCAGAGCAGTTATCGTGATCTCCTGCTCTCCATGGTGCATTTGCTCACTCATACGCCGGTACTGCAAAGACGGGCCTTTTACCACGCCTGCATGTTCGGAGCGTTCAGCCTGTTCTGGACCGTTACCCCCCTTCTTCTCGCCGGAGCGCCGTATCTGTTTTCCCAAGGGAAAATAGCACTTTTCGCATTTGTTGGTGTAGCAGGAGCCATTGCTGCCCCCATTGCAGGACGCATTGCGGACAAAGGCTGGACCTGGCCCGCAAGCCTTGCTGCTATGGGAATAGCGTCCCTCGCCTTTCTCTCCACCTGGCTGTTTCACCAACCCGGCCTGTTTGTTCTGGCACTCTGCATTGCCGGCGTGGCGATTGATTTTGGTGTCACCGCAAATCTGGTATTGGGGCAACGAGCCTTGTACGTGCTTGCACCAGAACACCGCGCCCGCCTTAACGGCCTATATATGGCCATCTTCTTTCTGGGCGGAGCCGCTGGCTCAGCTTTGGGAGCCTGGACATACGCCCACGGCGGCTGGATATGGGCTTCAACATTAGGAGCCGCCCTACCTGCCCTCGCCTTCCTTGTCTGCCTGACGGAAAAACGCACTTGAGAATTCGGAAAAGCCCTATCTGAACTTTTCTGTTAGTAGCAATATCAATGAGTTATAATTCTGATCCAACCCCAAAAGAGAGTTTTTTGAACTCTATTTCTAAGACTCACACTCTTGTCACGACTGCTTAGTGACTTTTCTAGCGGCTTATATATCCGCTAGACGACACGGCTTTCGCTTGCCGGACGGTTAGAAGAAAAACACCCAAGAAATTTCGAAAATCTCAAACCACTTGATTCAGCTAACAATATTATCAAAATAATTGGGGCAAATTCACAAAACAAAAAGAGGGCTTTTTAAACCCTCTTTTTGGTTCTATTCGCAGATTCCGCAGCAAATTTATCCATAAACCAATAGCCACGGAAACAACTTCACGCAGAATCCACCAATATGAAACAAGGCAGATCGTTCTCAAATAGAAGAGAATGCTGTGCTTTTTCCCAGAGTTTCAATTCTTTTCTCAAAGCACACCACAATCCGCCGAGACCTCCTCTTCGCTTTAGCCCATAGCCTGCCAGAGAGGCAGGCGAGCTTTGTAAGGAGCATCAATCTGCTGGATAACTTCCTCAAATTTGGACTGATCATAGAGTTTGACCCGTTCCTCATTGGGAATACCCTGCAGAGCACGGAAAGCCGTGCGAGAAAGTGCACGATTAAAGATGCCTGGCCCTGTTTTATAAGCAATATAAAGATGTTTATGCTTATAGCAGTTATTATACAGAATACGCAGGCACTCTTCCATAATACTGCTTTTGGCGACCGTGCCGTAAAAATCATTATGGGTGACGAAATTCTGTGTCAGAAACAGAACAACATCATCTTTCTGATCCAACATGAACTGTAGAGCTGCTTCATCCCGAATGCGGGCATCAGCATCCAACCACCAACCGCCAAGTAGATTGGTCACATGCACCCTCAGGAAGTCAGCGGCTTCCGCAGGATGACGCATGCCAAGGAAAAATTCACGCGCCTCAATGCCATAATATTCATACAGCCAAGAAGCCGCTTTTTCCTGATTAAAAACCTCAATTTCCATATCAGGAATACCCTGATGAAAATAGATATTTTCAGTAATTTCTTCTGGTGGCTCTTTATCCCAATACATAAAGAGTTTTCTCGGGATAGTTTTCCCAGTTTCTCTGTCCCCTTTGTCGCTATTGAAGAGGCTTGGTTGAATTTTCCTGGCTATTTCAAGATAAAGCCAGTCAATTTCTTCGCCACTGAGAAATTCTTCAAATGCATTTCCGATATGAACCAGAGCATCCTTATTGTCTCCACCGCGCCAAGCAGATGCAATCCCTTCAATGTAATTGGCGTATGGACGACACTGCCCAGCGAGCGTTTGCAAATCATGTTCAGGCAAAGGTTTGCCTGCTTTGAGAAGACACAATAAGCGCACTTGCATCAAAGACTGCGGAAGCGGGTATTGGTCCCTGTTTGTAGCACGAATACGAAACGCCAGTCCGTAAATACAGGCTGCCTCAAATGGTTTTTGGTTACGATGAAGAATATTGGCAACGGTGAAAGCATGCTCCAGCACCGTTCCGCCATGATGGCCAAAATACTCCATGGCCTGATGGTCGCGCTCAATGCACTCAATTTCGAAGGGCATTGGCTCGGGAGGATAAATATCCAGTGTATTTTCTGCTACCAGCGCGTCTAATGTTTTTTCAGTCATAAAAAACTGCCTAACCTCGCATTGTTAAGACTACACTTAATCCAGAATTCCTAATTTTCAAAGTAGCGATCATAACCCTGACGAGACTAAATAGACTGAATAAAAAGCACGGCAAACATTTAGCCTTTCCATCAAAACGAGAAGGAAAACAACAGCAAGCATATTTTGAGACTATACCGGTCTCGCTATGCAACATCTTGGTGTAACCCAGCTTCCGACTAGAAAAGATCCCTCAGTGCGAAGAACATTTTGCTCTCGTCGACCTGAAGAAACGCTCGAGATGTCAGGTAGAAAGAACCTCTGATTGGGTGAGCACAATCAGAGGCAATCCCTTCTACCCTATTGGTCCTATTTAATTTCAATCCCGATCTGCTTGATGTCGTGAAAGGTGATATCCGGGTTCTGTTCCTGGGTACGGCGCATCATGAAAGCCGAGGTGGCCAGGAACACAGGGTCATCATCCAAATCATCCGCCATGGCGCTTCGGTTGAGTTGAGCGAAGGTCTCAATTTTATCACGAGGCCCGGTAATCCAGCGTGCCAAAGAGAACGGGGTGGCATCAAAACCGATTGCAACGCCATATTCCGCCTTCAGCCGTGCCTGAAGCACATCAAGCTGCAGGGTACCCACAACCCCGACAATCGGTTGCGCTCCATCCTGCGGCCGGAAAAGCTGCACCACCCCTTCTTCAGCAAGCTGGGTGAGCGCCTGCTTCAGCTTTTTGGCTTTCATGGCATCATCCAGCCGCACACGACGCAGGATTTCCGGTGCGAAATGCGGCACGCCAGTAAAGCTGAGATTTTCGCTTTCCGTCAGTGTGTCGCCAATACGCAGGGTGCCATGGTTGGGAATACCCACAACATCACCTGCAAAGGCTTCCTCCGCCAGTTGCCGGTCACGCGCGAAAAAGAACTGCGGTGTATGCACGGCAAAATTCTTGCCTGTGCGCGTATGCAGCAACCGCATGCCGCGCGTAAGCTTACCTGAACAGATCCGCGCGAAAGCAATGCGGTCCCGATGGTTCGGGTCCATATTTGCCTGAATTTTGAAGACCAGAGCCGTCATGGCTGGTTCATCCGCTTTGACTGTGCGGGTTTCAGCCACCTGATTTCGGGGAGACGGCCCAAAGGATACCAAGGCATCCAGCAGGTCTGTCACGCCAATTTCCTTCATGGCGCTACCGAAGAACACGGGGGTCAGATGCCCAGCGTCAAACGCTTCCCGATCAAACTGTGGTAGGGCTGCCTCGGCCAATTCCAGTTCTTCTGCCAGCTGAATCATACGCGGATCAGACTGCGGAAGCTCTTCCTGAGTATGCAGTTTTTTGGTGAGCAGATCATATGTGCCCACAAACTTTGCTGCACGCCCCACGGGCCATGTGGCTGGCGAGGTATCCAGCGCCAGAGAAGATGCCACTTCATCCAGAAGCTCGAACGGGTCCTGCGCTTCACGGTCCATCTTGTTGATGAAAGTGACAATCGGGATGTCGCGCAGGCGGCAGATTTCAAACAGCTTGCGCGTCCGGTCCTCAATCCCTTTGGCCGCGTCAATCACCATGACGGCGGAATCCACTGCCGTCAGTGTGCGATACGTATCTTCGGAGAAGTCTTCATGTCCCGGGGTATCAAGCAGGTTGAAGATGCACCCGCCATATTCAAACGTCATCACTGAACTGACGACGGAAATTCCACGGTCACGCTCAATGCTCATCCAGTCCGAGCGTGTACGGCGGCGCTCACCTTTGGCACGTACGTTCCCTGCAAGCTGAATGGCCCCACCAGCGCGCAGAATCCGTTCCGTCAACGTGGTTTTACCGGCGTCCGGATGCGAGATGATTGCAAAAGTGCGGCGACGGGCAATTTCCGTGCTCAGTTCGGTAACGGGCGCATCAGACATGGGGAACAATCCGGCTGGAAAAGACAAGGGACTAAAACGGCAAACGCCGGGTAAGGAGGTTGCCCTCCACCCGGCGCTGCACAGATCGGGCCGAAGCGCCGATTAACGGGAGTAGTATTCCACCACCAGGTTCGGTTCCATCTGCACCGGATACGGCACGTCAGAGAACTTCGGACCACGGATGAAGGTGCCCTTCATCTGGCGGTGATCAACTTCCATGTATTCTGGAACATCGCGTTCGTTGGTCTGCGTCGCATCCAGAACGATAGCAAGCTGCTTGGACTTTTCGCGGATTTCGATCACGTCGCCATCTTTAACCAGATAGGACGGGATGTTCATCTTGCGGCCATTCACCAGCACGTGGCCATGGTTGATGAACTGACGCGCAGCAAACGGCGTGATGGCGAACTTCATGCGGTAGATAACCGCATCCAGACGACGCTCAAGCAGGTTGATCAGGTTTTCAGACGTATCACCCTTGCGGCGCACGGCTTCCTGATAATACCGACGGAACTGCTTTTCGCTGATGTTACCGTAGTAGCCCTTCAGCTTCTGTTTGGCCATAAGCTGCACAGAATAGTCAGAAGGCTTGCCCTTACGGCGCTGACCATGCTGGCCGGGACCATATTCACGACGGTTAACCGGAGACTTTGCACGGCCCCACAGGTTGACGCCAAGGCGACGGTTAATCTTATACTTGCTCTCGAGGCGCTTGCTCATTCTGCGCTCTTCTCTTCCACTACTGCAAAACAGGCCAGCCTGCGCCACCCTGCCTGCCATTGCGCCGGTAGTCTCTGTCCCCCACGGATCAGAGCGGGCGCAGTCCGTATCACCGCCAGATGGGAGCATAGTCCATCTGTCAGCCGTCCTGTCCACATTCCCGGCAATGGGGGCAGCCATTACGGAAAGACTGGCTTTGTGTCAATCTTTTCCGCGCGAAAAGTCCCCTACTGCCGCCTTCTGCTCCCCAGAATTGATTTAAGACAGCACGCCCCGAACCAGGGGCCTGCGGTATTTGTATCAGTCCTTTCGCAATTGGCGTATCGTGGTCTTATTAAACGGTCAGAAAAGGATATTCTGCCATGCCATTCGCCAAAAAATGGGGGCTCTTTGTAGCACTCGGCGTTGCCCTGATCATTCTGGGCTTTATTGCTGCCATTGATGCGGTCTCCGTAACACTTGCCAGCACCATCTTCATCGGCGTGCTGCTGATTATTGCCGGCACCATGCAGATGATCCACGCCTTTGCCGTGCGGGACTGGGGCGGGTTCCTGTTCTCCCTTCTGGCAGGGGTACTCTACATCATCGCCGGGGTGATGATTATTGAAGAACCGGTAACCGGTGCCGGTATGATCACACTGTTTGCAGCCGCCTGTTTTATTGTGGTGGGCATCATGCGCTGCATTCTGGCTATCCAGTCACGCGGCCTGCCGGGCTGGGGTATTGTCCTGTTTGGCGGCGTAATCAGCCTGCTGGTGGGCCTGAGCCTTTACTTTACGCTGCCGTGGTCCGGACTGTGGCTGATTGGCACCTTCATCGCTGTCGAACTGATTGCCAGCGGCATTGGCTGGGTGCAGATCGGGCTGGCACTGCGCCAGAGTGAGAACAACCAGTTTCCTCCCTCCAGCGGGTTCTGATCGTCCGCAGGAAAACAGAAAAAGGGGCGTCCGGCCATGTGGCGGACGCCCCTTTTTTTCTTCATATAACCGCAAAAATGTTCCCTACAGTCATTCCTTCTCTGCGGAAGCAGCGGGAGGTGGTAGCCGGTTACGGTCCATGCTCAAAAGCGCCTGAGCGGCCATGCCGGGCTGTTCCGCCCCTTCACCGCCCCCCTTATCACCCGGCACCAGCTTGATGGCCCGGTCACCGTCTTCGCGTTTGCGCCGCAGCTTCTCAATATTCTCGAGAACAATCGGATATTCTTCCACCAGACGACGGAAGCGGGACGCGCTGATCACCATGAAGTGCCCGAACTGCACTGCACGGATACTCGCCGGACAACGCTCATTCTTGTAAGCGCCCAGAGCACCTATCAGGTCTCCCGCTCCATACAGGATATCCCGCTCGGCAATATGAGCCTCGGCCAGACCCGCGCTAATGAAATAGACATTCCGGATACGCCGCCCGCGCCGACAGATCATCTCCTGCGGGGCCACAAACCGAAGGGATGTGGTGGTGGCCAGATCATGCAGCTCGGCCCCCGGCAACCCACGAAACACAGCAGCGTGCTTCAGACGGCTTTCAATGCCGCTTTTAAGGTCAAAACTCAAAGGCTTGTCCAGACGACTGCGGCGGCGTTCCAGTTCCTTCATCAACTCACGGTTCAGTTCATCACTGATGAGCGATTCAGAAAGAAGAGAATCATACTCCTCCCCTTCCAGCCGCAGAACAATCTGGCGGAAAATCCGGTTTTCCAGCGCTTCTGAATAGCCGTGATAATGCAGCCGCAGCGTTTCCAACGCCTCGTTCAGCAGTTTGCGCTGACGCTGCAATACCTCGGCCACAATCTCGCCAATACGCGGGCCAAGCGTTGGCTCCAACCGCTCCCTCATGAAACGGGTCAGCGAGATGGACACGAAATGCGCCACCATCAGCATTTCAAACCGCTCGGCCATGCACAGCATAAGAGGCCGATCAATCCGCAGATGGTTGTGGATCCATTGCGCGGTCTTGAAGCGTAGCGAGGGGCTGAGCCGCCGCCGCAAGGCGCGAACATAGCCCAACCGCCCTTCAAGCCGTGCGCCATCAATGGCCGCCTCGGCACTCCGTAGCAGGGTTTCCATCACCCGGCGGGAGAGCCCCTGAATGCGGAACAAATCCAGCAGAAGCGAGCGTTCCTGGCTGGCAATGGTAATCAGCGCCAGGTTCACACGCTGCGTATCACCCAGCGCCGTATCAAACTCGTTGGCGGCCTGCTCTTCATCCGCCCGCCGATCAATCTGTTGCAAAACCGGACGTGTGGCATCGGTGGAGAACCCAAGTTCGTCCCCCATTTTCTCCGCCCGCTCCTTTACCTTATCCAGACCAATACTGAGCACCTGATGCCGCATGGCTTCATCAATAGGTGAAAGCTTGTCCAGCTTCAGGAACAGCACCAGAGACCGCAAAGTGGTCCCATTGAGCAGAAGCGTGATGAGCACAAACCCTGTGGCGATAATCCCGATAAAATGCGCCACGGGGGTAGAAACCCGTTCGTTCTCCGTCACAGCCAGCGCCAGCGCCAGTGTGATGGCGCCGCGCAGGCCGCCCCATACCATGGTGACCTTGAACGGTGTGGGCACTGGCGGGGAAAGTTTGGTCATGGCCAGAAAAGGCAACAGCCCGAACACCACGGCTCCACGTGCGGCCAGACCGGCCACGCTGGCAATCAGGATAAGCACACAATCCCACCGGGTCATGCCCACAAGCAGATGTGGCACCAGCATGGAGGCCAGAACGAACACCAGAGAACCGGCCCAGAACACAAGCTGCTGCCACAACTGGTTCAGGAACAACCACGTCTGCGGCCGGAAGGTGGATGGCCCATAGACGGAAAGCGTCAGTCCGGCAGCGGCCGTGGCCACCACGCCAGATACCCCCAGAAATTCATCAGAAACGATATAGGCCACATAAGGCAGCGCCACCGTAAGCGTAATTTCCGCCGCCGGGGAGCCGCCCAGTGCAGTGATCATCATGAGGGTCAACTGGCCGAAAACCACCCCCACAATCAGCGCGCCCACAAAGGAAATCACGAAAGAAATTACGGCCTCGCCGGGGTGAATGGCGTGGTGCAGCGTGACCGATGGCAGCAGGATGGAGAAGATGGAAATGGCGGCGGCATCGTTCAGAAGCGCTTCCCCCTCCACCAGCCGGGTCAGGCGGGTAGCGGCCCCGATGTCACGGAAGATACCAGCCACGGCGGAGGGATCTGTTGTCGCCACAATGGAGCCAAGCAGCAGGCAGACCACCAGCGGCATCTGGGCAAAAGGCAGCAACGCAAAGCCGATGGTGGCCGTGGAAACCACCACCGCCACAACGGCCAGCAGCAGCACGGTTGCTGTTTCATGCGCCAACCGCCGGACATCAATGGCCAATGCGCCCTGAAACACCAGGGCAGGAAGGAAGATAAGCAGGAAGGCTTCACTGTTTATAGGGAAGTCCAGCAGCATTTCCGCCAGACCGTTCAGCGCCGCCAGATGCGAATTGCGCAGCGCAAAATCCGCCAGACTGCCGATAATGATGCCGACAATAGCCAGCAGCACTGTTTCTGAAAGTTCAAGCCTGCGCGCTATGGGCTGTACCGCGCTTACAATAACAAGAAGAAGCCCAATGGCGAGCAGTACCGCAGCCAGACCCGTTACCGCCATGCTCTTTTAGCCTCTCCGTCCAGAATCGATCTTATTCTCAGCAGCCTCCCATATCGTGCTGATAAGGCACCAAAATGGCGGAGGCTCCCGTCTATTTTGTTTTTGCTTCTAACACGTGACCGATCGGTCAGACCACACCCGTTCATGATATTTCGCAAACCAGACAAAAACCTTATCACCTCATAGCTGCCTTCATCCCTAACGCAGCGGAAGCGAAATGGTCTCTTACTTGTGACCTGTCTTCTCAGAGTCTTCACCCTGCGGCGCACGTTAAGCGCCCCATATTGCTAAGGGCGCGGCACGCCCTCCGGGGTCTGGGCCAGAACAGCAAGGGGAAACCAGAACAATGACTTCAGCACCCACGATCACATCCTGTCCCATCGGCATTCAGGCCGAAGGCACCCGGAGGGAGCGGGATTCCATGGGAGAAATTGAAGTCCCGGCCAATAAATACTGGGGCGCGCAGACACAGCGCAGTCTGATCCATTTCTCAATCGGCACGGACCGTATGCCGCTGCCCCTGTATCATGCTTACGGCGTTGTCAAAAAAGCGGCAGCGCTGGTAAACGCAGCCGATGGCCGTATGCCGCAATGGAAAGCGGACCTCATCGCCCGCGTGGCGGATGAAGTCACGGCCGGCAAACTGGATGATCATTTTCCGCTGTTTGTATGGCAGACCGGCTCCGGCACCCAGACCAACATGAACGTGAACGAGGTTATCGCCAACCGCGCCATTCAGCTTGCGGGTGGGGAAATAGGATCTAAAAAGCCCGTCCACCCCAATGATGACGTGAATATGGGGCAGTCGAGCAATGACTCCTTCCCCACCGCCATGCATGTGGTCACGCTGCTGGAAATAGAAGACCGGCTGATACCCAGCGTTGAAAAGCTGATTGAAACCATTCACAGCAAGGCGGATGAATGGATGGATGTGGTCAAGATCGGCCGCACCCATTTGCAGGATGCTGTGCCCCTTACCGTAGGACAGGAATGGTCGGGCTGGGCCAGCCTTCTGGAAGACGCCCTGAAAAACCTGCGCCACGCGCGGGAGGCCCTGTTTGAACTGGCGGCAGGCGGCACGGCCGTCGGCACAGGGCTGAATGCGCCTCCGGGATTCAGCAAAGCCATTGCCCGCAAGATTGCGGAGCTGACTGGCCGCCCCTTTGTCACCGCCCCCAACAAGTTTGCCGCCCTGAGCGGGCTGGACGCCATGGTCCGCGCCTCGGCCGGGTTACGCGGGTTGGCGGTGCCCCTGCTGAAAATTGCCAATGACATGCGATGGCTGGCCTCTGGCCCCCGGTGCGGGCTGGGTGAACTGAGCCTGCCGGAAAACGAGCCCGGCTCCTCCATCATGCCCGGCAAGGTCAACCCGACCCAGTGTGAGGCCATGGTCATGATCGCCACACAGGTGCTGGGCAATGACAATACCGTGGCCGTAGCCGCCAGTCAGGGCCAGCTTGATCTGAACGTGATGCGCCCGGTTATTCTGGCCAACTGTCTGCACAGCATCCGCATTCTGGCCGATGGCTGTCACAACTTCCGGGTCTTTTCGGTTGAAGGGACGGAGATCAACCGGCCAAAACTGGCTCAGTATGTCAACGGGTCGGTCATGCTGGTCACGGCTCTCAGCCCGGAGATCGGGTATGACAAATCTGCTGAAATTGCCCATATCGCCATTGAACATGATCTCAGCCTGAAAGACGCGGCTCTGAAATCCGGCTATCTGGACAGCGCCACATTTGACCGGCTGGTAAACCCGCTGGATATGGTGGGTAAAGGCACGGCTGGGGCCTGAGCATCAGGCATCTTTTCCCCTGAGAAGAATACCGGTATGGTTGACGCATGAAACGTTTTACATGTCGCCTTCTGGCTTTTCAGGGTCTGATGCTTGTCAGCGTGCTGGGGCTGAGCGCGTGCGCGGATTCTCATCCGAAGCATGTCTATCATCCCCGCACCCACCATGGAGAAGGCACCCCACGCTGGTACCGTCCGCCTGCATCTTCCTCCCCTTCCTACCGGTAAAGGGGCAGGAGATATCATGCCAGGCAAACTGGTAAGGCTCGGAATTATTGTTGTCACTCTTGTTCTGGGCATTTACGTGCTCAGCGGTGTGTACAAGAATTTCTCTCACCTCATGGTGCCAGATCAAGACGCACCGCCTGCTGTGGATACCAATGCCCCTAAAAGCCCATAGGGGCCGTAAAGGCTGCGGGCCACGACATGAAGCACGGTACAAACGCCTGTTTCTGGCCGGAGGGTGCGCGCTCGGTCTGCTCACGGCAGGTAGCCTTCACGCCCAGACACCCCAACCGAGAGAAGAAGGGCAACTGATATCCCCCTCCCTTCTCGCGGCGCATCGAGGGGGCACCTTACGGTTGGTCGCCGCAGCGTCGGGCGGAACGCTTGATCCGCACATCAATTACTCCGGCAAATACATCAACCTGTTTGCTGTCGTGTATGATGGACTGACCACTTTCAAAAAAGTGCCCGGCCCGGACGGCAATACGGTTGTGGCGGATCTGGCGGAAACCCTGCCTGCCCCGCAGGACGGTGGCCGGACCTATGTATTCACCCTCCGCCCCGATATCCATTTTTCCAATGGCCGGACTGTGACCACTGCGGATGTCGCCGCCTCCATGCGCCGTATCTTCCGGGTAGGCTCTCCTACCGCAGGGTCATTCTATTCTGCCATTGTGGGGGCTGATCTGTGCCTGAAGGAGCCTGCCACCTGCACACTCAGCGGTGGCGTGGTAGAAGACCCGGCACACCGGACCATTACCTTTCATCTGTCCACACCTGATACTGAATTCCTTCAGAAGCTGGCTTTTACGCACGCTGTCATTGTGCCAGCGGATACGCCTGACCATGACATCGGCAACACACCCATCCCCAGCACGGGGCCGTATGCCATTGCGTCGTATGATCCCAACAAATCCCTTGTTCTGAACCGTAATCCCGCATTCAGGGAATGGAGCGCGGAAGCCCAGCCTGAAGGCTATCCGGACACCATAACCTACAGCTTTGGCATTCCGGACGAAGCTGCTGTCACAGCGGTAGAAAACGGCCAGTATGACTGGATGGAGGGAAGCATTCCCATGGACAGGCTGGGCGAACTGGGCAGCCGCTACACGGCGCAAACGCATGTCATGCCGCATGCAGCCATGTATTTTCTGCCCATGAACGTCAATCTGCCACCCTTCAATGTTCAGAAGGCCCGGCAGGCCGTGAATTATGCCCTGAACCGCAAGGCCATGGTCATTTTCTATGGCGGCCCCGGCATCGCCCGTCCTCTGTGTGGCATGCTGCCGTCTTCCCTGCCGGGTGCGACGGATTTCTGTTTCTACACCAAAGGCGCCTCTCCCGCCGCACCCGCTCCACGCTGGAGCGCCCCTGATCTGGAAAAAGCGCGCCAGCTTGTGCGGGAAAGTGGCACCGCCGGGCAGAAAGTGACCCTGATCACCGCCAACACCAGTGTGGACATGGCCATGGGCACCTGGGTGCGGGACATGCTGCAAAGCCTGGGCTATCAAGCCACACTGCGTCCACTTAGCAGTTCTGTGGCCTTTAATTACATGCAGAATACGTCCAACAAGGTGCAGATTGCCCTTAAAGACTGGTCTGCCGACTATCCTTCTCCATCCAATTTTCTGGATGATCTGCTGGGGTGCGAGAATTTCCACCCCAATTCAGACAGTTCCATCAATATTCCCGGCTTCTGTGACAAACGCATTCAGACGTTGATGGACCGCGCCAAGACAGACGTCTCCCTCACCCCGCAGCAGAGCGAAGCCCTGTGGCGTGAAGCCGATAAACTGGTGATGGAACAAGCCCCCATTGCGCCGCTGATTGAGAAAGACACCGTTCTGCTGACCTCCCCACGGCTGGGCAACTTTTTCTACACGACGGTAAACCAGCTCTTTTTCTCACAGGTGTGGGTCCAGTAAGCTCACAAAGCGGTGCTTTTCGGGTTTATCCACAGATTCTGTGGATGAAAATTGGGATAATCACGGGATGACACGGGGACACCTTGTTGGCCCCTCTTCCCCGTCCCACAAAAATATTCTCCTCTGATGACCAACGGAGAGACTGACTCCCCCTAAAAACCCCTCTTTTGCCGTTATCCACAGAATCTGTGGATAGACTTCCGGACAACATTGGGACGATTACGGGATGAGGCTGGACAGCATTTTTGTTGTTTTGAAAAAATCCTTTCTGCATAAGAATCATCAGAAAGACGCATTCTCTGGATTATCTCGATCTTTCATCCCGCCACACGGGCGAGCTTTGCGCTTAATCTTACAAAGCAGCGAGAAATCTGATTTTACCTCACCCAAATATTGCAAATAAGTCGCAAAACAAACATGGTGCCCCAGAGCAGGCGGGACCTGATACGTCTCCCATCCGTTTTTCCTCTTTCCTCTAGGGCTCTCCGCTGTCCTGCGTGACTGTTTCTTTTCCCATGATCTCGTCTTTCGCCCTTCGTAAACACGCAATTCTTGGCATTACGGCCCGCGTTATCGCCGGGGTGGGCGGTGGTTATGCGTCTTCAGCCCTGCTGGCCATTGCAGCCGCCTCTGTCCTGCCGCTTTCCCGGCCTGAGGCTGCTATCCTGTCCACGTTGCTCGCACTCATCTGCTGGCCTGTTATGATGATACTGTGCTTCAGCACCCGCACCGCCGTCCACGCATGGGGAGCTACTATTGCCTTCTGTCTTGTGGTGGGGGCTGTTGCCATTCTTGCTGGGTGGCGGCCATGAAACCCACTTTTCGGGCCTGTATGGCATGGCTGCACACATGGTCCGGGCTGACCATGGGCTGGCTGCTGCTGGCCATGACACTGGCGGGAACACTCAGTGTTTTTCGTCCTGAAATCAACACATGGATGCGGCCTGAACTCAGAACTCCGAGCACCGTCAATCCGGATATGGCGACACAGACGGCCATACAATGGCTTTCCATCCATGCTGCCAAATCCCCCACATGGTATCTTGAAGCGGCAAACGCTCGTGCGCCTTATGTTCAGGCCTTGTGGCTGGAGGGAGATGCCTATCAGGATCATGCTCTCGATCCACAAACCGGCAGCCCCTCCCCATTACGTGACACACGCGGAGGAGATTTTTTCTACCGTTTCCATTTTGAACTACAGCTTCCTTATCCATGGGGCAGGCTGATCGCGGCTGTCGCCGCCATGGCGCTTGTCCTCATTCTGCTGACCGGCATTATCGCTCATAAGCGTATTTTCCTGGATTTTTTCACATTCCGCCCCAACAAAGGGCAGAGAAGCTGGCTGGATGCTCATAATCTGCTGGGCGTGGCCGCCCTGCCATTCCACCTGATGATTGCCTTCACCGGCGCGCTGACACTTGCCAACATGCTGATGCCGTGGGGGCTGACAACGCTTTACCATCAGGACTTCTCCGCACTGGAGCATGATTTCAACCCCGCAGGCATAGAACGCCCGGCTTCCGGCAAAGCAGGAACACTGGCCCCCATCGGCCCGGTTCTGGCTGACATAAACCACCGTTTTGCCCCCAACCGTCTGATACGCCTGACCATCAGCAACCCATCTGATGCAGCTTCCGTCATTCAGGCTATTGCAGCCCCCAGTGCCTCTGGCGTGGGTGTGGAAACCCATACCCTCAGTTATGATGGAACAACGGGCACGCTCCTGGCTGAACACAAAGAATCCCGGCCCATCATGGGGTTTTACCGTTTCCTTTACGGGTTGCATGTGGCTCATTTCGCGCCGGTTTTCACACGTTGGCTCTATTTTCTATCGGGTCTGGGTCTTGCTGGTGTTATTGCCACCGGCCTGCATTTATGGACCAGCAAGCGTTGCCAGCGTCACCGGGGCTTCGGGTTCAGGCTGGTTGAGCGCGTCAATGTTGGCATGATAGCGGGAATCCCCACAGCATTTGCCTGCTTTTTCCTTGCCAACCGGCTACTGCCGCCTTCTCTGGCCACACGCGCCCAGATTGAAGTTCAGACCGTGTTCTGCGTATGGGCCATTCTGCTTCTATATGCCGCCGTACGTCCTGCCACAGTGGCGTGGCGAGACCTGCTGGGCATGGCTACTCTGGCGTGCCTTGGCGTGGCCCTTCTCAACGGGCTACCTGTAACCCCATTGCAAATTGGCGTTGGCGTGACAGCACTTTCTCTAATCTGCCTGTTTTCTTACGCCACATGGCGCATGGCGCGCGCGACAAAGGAGAAATCCTGATGCTGCTGCCCATTGCCAGTCTGGCGCTGGCGGCTGTGTGCCTGTTAGCTTTTGCTACTCCGCGTCAAGCCACCACACTCTTTACGCCGCCTTTATTGCCCCGCCATCAATCATTCTTACGCACAGCGGGATTTTTCCTGTTGGCAACTTCTTTTTTACTGTGCATCCTTGCCGCACATGCAGCAAGGATGCTGCTGGCTCTTACCGGTCTGCTCGGCGTCTATGCCGTTCTGATCGCACTCTGCTGCACCGCGTGGATGCACTGGAAAAAAACGCCATCACCCGCCCGCAACATAACGCGTACAGATCACAAACGCTGACGCCTCGCTCCCACAATTTACAAAACCATGGGAATGAGGCGGTCGGCACTTTTCAAATCCAGCCTTATCGTGCCGGTGCCAGTGTTTTCAACAACGCTTCATGGAATGCGGTTGGGTCCTGAATCTGGGGAGAATGCCCCAGTTCTGAAAACATGATGAGATGTGCATGCGGAATAGCTTTGGCTGCAGCTTTCCCCAGTTCAGGATAATGCCCCAACTGTTTCTGAACATCTGGTGGCGCTGCGGCTTTCCCGATAGCGGTATTATCCTTTGCCCCGATCATCAACGTGGTAGGGACTGCAATTTTTCCAAACTCATAGACCACGGGCTGCGTATAGATCATGTCGTACAACAACGCTGAATTCCAGGCCACGGCCTGCTTGCCAGCCCCCCGATACATGCCCGCCAGCATCTGCACCCATTTTTCATACTCCGGCCGCCATTCCCCGGCATAGTAAGTCTGGGTTTCATAAGTGCGGATCGTGTCTTCAGTTGTCGCCAGTTCACGCGCATACCATTGGTCCACGCTCAGGGATGGCACACCCTTGGCTTTCCAGTCTTCCAATCCTATTGGGTCCACCAGTACAAGCTGTGCTGTTTGCTCCGGATACATCAGAGCGTACCGCACCGCGAGCATTCCTCCTGTGGAATGGCCAATCAGAACCGGGTTTGAAACACCGATGCTGCTGAGCAGATCATGCGTGTTACGCGCCAGTTGCTGAAAACTGAACTGATACTGTTGCGGCTTGCTTGATTTGCAAAAACCGATCTGATCAGGGGCAACAACGCGGAACCCTGCCTGCACCAGTTGCACTATTGTCTGCTGCCATGTCGCGGCGCAAAAATTTTTGCCATGCAGCAAAACTGCTGTGCGTCCGTTAGGGTTTTGCGGATGCACGTCCATATAGGCCATGTGCAGTGACTGTCGCTGAGAAGAAAAAGTGTACTGTGCAACAGGGTAAGGATATGCGAACCCTTCAAGTTCCGGGCCATACTGCACCGCCTCCGCCCAGGCCCGTGCGCCTAAGGCCGCAGGAGCGACGCCGAGACAAACCCCAAGCCCCATCACGCTCACCGCCCGTAATAGTGGTGCATAACGATTTTTCTTTTTTTTCATTCTGATCGCTCCCTCATTCCCTGCCATTCGACAGGAAAGGATTCTTCACACGCGACCTTGTTATAGCACGAACACACAATGGCTGACGTATTTCCTTTGCCGCCCTTTCTGTGCCCTACCTGTTCTCCAGTAGCGCCTCGCCCCCCACACGCTTAGCAGTGAAGGTCTCCCGGCTTCTGACACGCAGATTAAGTTTGCGGCAGGACAACATCACCCGTCCCACAACCAGACATGAGACTTCAAAGACTTTGGAAGGAGAAGTAACGGGTAACGGGTAACCAACAGACCAGAGACCTGATGGTAAGCAAAAAACCCTACCTTCAAGGCCCCATGGATAATCCTGCCAGTTTCAATCGGAGAGCCCCCTCGCCTTACCGGTTCAGGGGGTAGGGTTATTGCCTAGCCGATGCAGCACCACATCTCTGATACGTACGGGAACAGGCACATAATCCAGCTTGCGGCTTTCCGCCTCGCCTTCCGTCAATCCCCATGAGAAAAACCGGCTGACAGCCACTCCGCGCGGCTTTGCCAGTATGGCGCGGGGAACCAGCGCATAGGTGGTGGTGACAATCGGCCACGCGCCCTGTCCATCCGTATCACACAAGGACGCTGTCAGCGTTTCATCCGCCCATTCAGCGGAATCCGCAGCCTTTGCAAAGCTCTCGGCGGAAGGCGTAACAAATTCCCCTGCGCGGTTCTGCAACTGCACCGTTGGCAGGTGGTTTCGTTCCGCATAGGCGTATTCCACATAGCCCACGCTGCCGCGTGTATTGCGCACGTAAGACGCTATCCCGTCATTTCCGCGCGCGCCTGCTCCCATAGGCCACGCAACGGACGTTCCCTGCCCAATAGTCTCCTTCCATTGGGGGGCCACGCGGCTTAGATAATCTGTGAAAACATATGTGGTGCCTGAACCATCAGCACGGTGCAGAGGCGCCACCGGTAGATCCGGTAATTTCAGGTCCGGGTTCAGCGCCACAATACGGGGGTCATTCCACACCGTGATGGTACCGTCATACAAACCAGCCAGAATGGTGCCGGTTAATTTCAGGCCACCATCTGGCACGCCGGGCACATTCACAATCACCACAATGCCGCCAATAGCGGTGGGAAACTGTAGCAGCTTGCCTTTTTCCAAGCGCTCCGGCGCCATAGGCGCGTCGGAGGCTCCAAAATCCACCGTGCCAGCCAATACCTGATTTTGGCCGGCGCCTGAGCCGATGGTCTGGTAATTGACCCGCACGCCGGTTTTGGCTTCCGAGACAGAAGACCACGCCTCATACAAAGGCGCAGCAAAACTGGAGCCTGCCCCGGTAATACGCTCCGCGGCCGTGCACTGAGGCAGACCGGCCAGCCACAAGGCTCCAGCCAGCACCGAAAGGGGAGCAACACGCCGGACATTACGGCCAAAAGCCCCTGCACACCGCATTCTCATCCCTTTCTCCCTGCCTGTATGGTTCTTGGAGGCCTGTATGCCTCCACGCCCTTTAACGCAGCACAGCACCTGTGGCTTTGGTAACGGCTGCCACAATCCGCTCGGACACAGCTTCCAGTTCCGCATCCGTCAGGCTTTTGTCCACTGGCTGCAAGGTGACTTCAATGCCGATGGAACGATGGCCTTCGGGCACATGCGGGCCTTCATACACGTCAAACAGGCTGACGCCCGCCACCAGGTTCCGATCCGCCCCACGCACGGCCCGCAGCAGAGCCTCGGCAGGCACATCGCGCCCGACAACAAACGCAAAGTCACGCCTTACAGGCTGGAAGGCAGACAGGGACGGAGCAGATTTCTTACGGCGCTTGGGTTCGGGCACCGCATCCATCAGCACCTCAAACCCGACAACAGGCACATCAATGCCTTCTGCCTGAAGCAAAGATGGATGCAATTCACCAAAATAGGCCAGCACGTTCTTTGGCCCCTGACGCAGCACGCCAGAGCGCCCCGGATGATACCAGGATGGTGCATCGGCCGTGGTTGTCAAAGCATCGGCACTTACGCCAAGTTGCGTCAGCAGTTCCAGCGCATCGGCCTTGGCCGCCCACAGGGAAACCGCACTGCTTTCCTGCCCCGGATAACGGGGCGTATGGCCTGTGCGCACACCAGCCGCCACCAGCGTCTGAGCTTTTTCAGAAAAAGCTGGGCCGACTTCAAACAGCCCGATATCCGCCCAACCACGTGCGCTGTTCCGCTGTGCGCTTGCAACCAGATTGACCAGCGGCGTGGGCCGCATCTGGTCCAGATCAGACGCAATGGGGTTTAGCAGACGCAGGCTGTCTGGCGCACCGCCAAACCGCAACGCTTCCTCGTGCGAGACAAACGAGAACCCAACGGTTTCCACCAAACCACGCGCAGCCAGAATGCGCCGCGCACGTGCTGCCCGCGTCTGTTTGGCTGTCAACGCCACGCCCGGCACCACACTTACTGGCGGCAACGGAACGGCTGGCACGCTATCCAGTCCTTTCAGACGCAGAATTTCTTCAACCAGATCACTTTCCGCTTCAATCTGGTCAACGCCTTCAGCCGCCTTGGCGGCAACATCGGCAGCAATATCCGCGCCCTGAGCCAGAACGGACTTCTGGGCAATATCATTCCGCCAGGATGGCACGCTAACCCGCACGGCCGCGTCCGTCTGCTCCTGCACCTCAAAACCCAGCTTTTCCAGCAGGGTCACACTCTCCTGCGGCGGCACATCCAACCCACCAAGCGTTTTGACACGTTCAAAACGCAGCGTTGCGTCACGCTGCCACGCAGGTTGGTCACCAGCAGAAACAACCTCGCTGGCTTCACCACCACACACGTCAATAATCAGACGGGTAGCGGCTTCCAGCGCGGCAACGGGAAGCGCCTGATCGACCCCACGCTCAAACCGGTAGCTGGAATCAGAAGAGACCCCTACCCGGCGCGCGCTCAACGCAATACGCACCGGATCAAACAGCGCACATTCCACAAACACATCGGTCGTGCTTTCATCCGCGCCTGAGGCCTCGCCGCCCATGATCCCGGCCAGAGACTGCACGCCATTCGCGTCTGCAATCACGCAATCATCTGGCGTAACGGTGTAATCCTGCCCATCCAGCGCCCGGAACGTTTCACCTTCACCGTGGCACATCGTCAGGCGGCCACCTGCAAGCTTGTTCACGTCAAACACGTGCAGCGGACGGCCCAGATCAAAGCAGAAATAGTTGGTGATATCGACCAACGCGGAAATGGGCCGCAGACCAATACTTTCCAGCTTACGCCGCAGCCATTCAGGGCTTGGCCCGTTTTTCACACCCCGGATGGTGCGCCCGAGAACCCAAGGGCAGGCTTCCGGGTAGCTGTTCTCCCACACAATGGGGGAGTCAAATGTGCCATCCACCGTATCTGCCAGCCAAGGGCGCAAGGTGCCCAAACCTGCTGCGGCCAGATCCCGTGCAATCCCCCGCACACTCAGGGCATCGCCCCGGTTGGGCGTGATGGCAATTTCAATCACCACATCATCCAGCCCGGCAAAGTCAGCATAGGACTGGCCGGGCAGCGTATCGTCAGGCAGTTCGGCAATGCCGTTACTTTCTTCACCCAGCCCCAGTTCACGCAGGGAGCAAAGCATGCCGCCGCTGGCTTCGCCACGGATCTTGCCTGCCTTGATGGTGATATCCAACCCCGGCACATACGTGCCCGGCGGCGCGAAAATAACGGCCAGACCAGCACGCGCATTCGGCGCGCCGCACACCACCTGCACATCCTGCAAGCCCGGACCTGCATCCACACGGCAAACCTGAAGACGGTCTGCATTGGGATGCTGCGTCGCTTCAAGAATACGGGCGGTCAGAAACGGTTCTATGGCCGCGCCACGGTTTTCAACACCTTCAACCTCAAGGCCAATCTGGTTCAGTTTGGCGCAGATTTCAGCCAGTGTAGCGGACGTTTCAAGATGGTCATACAGCCAGGATAGCGTGAATTTCATGGCTTACACCCCCTCGTGCAGCAGCGCGGGCGCAAGCGGGTCAGACCCGTAATGGCGCAGCCAGCGGATATCACTTTCATAGAACGAACGCAGGTCCGGAATGCCGTTCTTCAACATGGTCAGCCGTTCAATGCCCATGCCGAAGGCAAAGCCCTGCCACTCACGCGGGTCCAGCCCGCAATTGGCCAGAACACGGGCATGCACCATGCCGGAGCCTAGCACTTCAAGCCAGTCATCCCCTCCGCCAATCTCACCTGTACGGCGGGACCACCCGATATCCACTTCCATGGAAGGCTCGGTAAACGGGAAATAAGAGGAACGGAAACGCACAGGCAGATCCGGCTTATCAAAAAACACGCGCAGGAATTCGATCAGGCAGCCCTTGAGGTGCCCCAGCGTAATGCCTTTGCCCACTACAAGCCCCTCACACTGATGGAACATGGGGGAATGTGTGGCGTCATGGTCTGCGCGGTAAGTGCGCCCCGGGCAGATCACGCGGATAGGCGGCTTCTGCGCCAGCATGGTGCGGATCTGCACGCCAGAGGTCTGGGTCCGCAGAACGCGGGTGACATCCAGCCCCGGCGCGGGGGGCAGATAAAAGGTATCATGATCCGTGCGGGCCGGATGATGATCGGGCGTGTTCAGTGCGGAGAAATTGTGCCAGTCCGTTTCAATATCCGGACCTTCTGCAACGCTGAAACCCATCGCCCCGAAAATGGCGGTCATTTCTTCCACCGCACGCGCAATCGGGTGAATGAAGCCCTGCTGCACCGGCGGCGGCGGTAGAGACACATCCACACGTTCAGCCACCAGACGCGCTTCAAGCTCCGCAGCTTCCAGCGCCTTGCCGCGATCTTCAACAGCGCGGGTCAATTCATCCCGCAGGCGGTTCAACGCCACGCCGCGCGCCTTGCGCTCATCCGGGGCCATTTTCCCCAAGGCTTTCAGCAAGGTTGTCAGGCGGCCTGATTTACCAAGAGTGCCGACACGAATGGCATCCCATGCCCGCAGGTCTGCGGCCTCAGCCAGTTCGGACAGGACATCCTGCCGCAGAATCTCAAGATCGTCGCTCATGAAACCTCGCACGAGGGAAAAAATACGCTACAGGGCGGATACTCTCTCTGCGGCGCGGAGAAAACCCCTCCCCACAGAAAACCAGCCAAAAGCCGGGGCAACTAGCGTGCCACCACCCCACTTCAACCGCTGTTCAAACCATCACTGGCAATAAAAAAGGCCGCCCAGACTGGACGGCCTTTTCTAACACTTTATCGGCCGAAATTTCAGGCAGCCAGAGCGGCCTGAGCTTTCTTCACGATTTCAGCGAAGGTTGCGGCATCATCAAAAGCGATGGCGGCCAGAACCTTACGGTCGATTTCAATGCCAGCTTTGTCCAGACCGTTGATGAAACGGCTGTAGGTCAGGCCATGCTCACGCACGGCGGCATTGATACGCTGGATCCACAGAGCGCGGAATTCGCGCTTCTTGTTCCGGCGGTCACGGTATGCGTACTGGAGAGACTTTTCGAGCCGTTCCAGAGCAATACGGTAGTTTGTGGAAGACCGACCACGGAAGCCCTTGGAAAGTTCAAGAACCTTCTTGTGACGGGCGTGCGTGGTTACACCGCGTTTTACACGTGCCATTTCTCAGATACTCCTCAAACCAGCCCGTAGGGTGCCCACTGCTTGACGGTACGACCGTCCTGCGGTGTCATCACCTGTGCGCCGCGGTTGGTGCGCTTCATTTTCTGCGGGCGCTTGATCATGCCGTGACGCTTGCCGCACGGACCAGAGAGCACCTTGCCGGTTGCGGTGATCTTGAACCGCTTCTTGACCGACGATTTGGTCTTCATCTTGGGCATTTCTTTACTCCTGAAAGCTCGAAAAACGCGTCGCCCCATAAGAACGACAGAACACGGCCGGGCATGCCCCACAAGCCCGGACGCGTGTGCGAAGGGCCTCCCTTAACGGAAGCCCCTTACATTTTCAAGTCATCTCCGCGCAGGATTTTTCAGTCAGAGTATGTTATGCTCTATTCACAGTCAGGCCACACGCGCCTGTAAAGCGCTATCAGCCGCCTCCTACCACTGAGGGGCATGCCATGCCTTCATGGCATAAGGCACCTGCTGCGGGTTCTCCTTTTCATCATGGCCCCCGCGGGCCATCCTGCCGGGCAACCCTGTGCTTTCTTCCGCGCTTTCTCCTTCGCGCACGGCCTGACCCATGTGCACGGAAGCGCAAAACAGTATTTTGCTGCGCGCTTCTTTTCACCTTTCATGCCCCATTGGGCGTGAACAACATTATGAGGTACGCCACTTTCATGACTCCCCTTTCCAACGCCACGCTCAAACAGCTTCCGCCGCAGGTTCTCACCCCTGCTTATGACCGTCAGAAGACCACACCCGGCATTGCACATCTGGCTGTTGGCAATTTTCACCGGGCTCATCAGGCGATGTATGTTGATCGGGTTCTGGCTCGTCCCGGCCAGCAGGATTGGGCGATTGTGGGCATAGGGCTACGCGATAATGAGCGTGAAACCCGCCGCGCGGCCATTATGGCCGAACAGAACGGCCTTTATACCCTTACCGAATTTGCAACGGATGGCGGCCATACCACGCGCGTGCTTGGCGCCATTACCGAGTATGTGCAGGCAGCAAAAGACCGGGCCGGAGCCATTCATCGGCTGTCTGACCCTGCTATTAAGATTGTCAGCCTGACCATTACAGAAGGCGGCTATTATGTAGATGCCGATGGCCGCTTCATGCTTGATGACCCGGCCATTGCCGCTGATCTGAAACGGGATGTGCCGGAAACCGCCTTCGGGCTGGTGACAGAAGCCCTGCGCCTGCGCCGGGATAGCGGAGTTGGCCCCTTCACCGTTCTCACATGCGATAATCTGCGGGATAACGGTGTGGTTGCCCGCACGGCCTTCTGCTCCTACGCCAAAGCCCGTGATGCGGCTCTGGGAAAATGGATTGCGGAAAACGTGACCTTCCCCTCCACCATGGTGGACCGCATCACCCCATCCGTTTCATCAGCAGATGTTACCCGACTGGACGAACTCAGCGGCGTTGCGGACAAGATGCCTCTGTTTGCGGAAGACTTCACCCAGTGGGTTGTGGAAGATAATTTCTGCGCGGGCCGTCCGGAACTGGAAGCCGTGGGGGTAGAATTCACCAACGATGTCGGGCCGTATGAGCAGGTCAAGCTGCGCATGCTCAATGCCTCTCACTCCATGCTGGCCCTGCCCGGCCTGCTGATGGACTATCAGACCGTGCCAGATGCAATGGGTGATACCTCTCTGGTCACTCTTCTGGAGCAGTTTCTGGCACAGGATGCCTCCCCCTTCATCACGCCCCCCAAAGGTGTTTCGCTTGAAGGCTATGCCCATCAAGTGCTGCACCGCTTCCGCAACCCGGCTGTGGGTGACCAGCTTCTTCGTATTGCATCAGACAGTGCATCCAAACTGCCTGTCTTCCTGACAGACACAGTAAAAGGTGTGTTGGGGGCCAACAAGGATCACCGCCGCCTGGCATTTGGCGTCGCGTGCTTCCTGGAATATCTGCGCGGCGAGACGGAAAGCCACAAATCCTACACGCTGTCTGAACCCGGGCTGCCTGATGCGGCAAAGGCTCTGGCGCTGGAGAGTGATCTGGCCGCAGGCCTGCGGATGCCGGTCTTTGCCGGATGGGGGCTGGATGCTTACCCCGCCTTTACAAAAGATGTGGTGGCTCTGCGCACCAGCATGCGTGAGCACGGCGTGCGCCACACCCTGAAAAATCTGGGCTTGTCATAACAAAACCCCTTCTCCTGAAAGGCTCCAGCGCTTTTCAGGAGAAGCATCTCCCGGTCCCCAACACAATAAAACAGCGTAATGTTACAAGCCTTGACTGCATGGCTTTTATGCAAAATTGGCCTTGTCTATATACGTTAAAATATAGATACTGCGAAAATCAGCGGTTTCTTCTAACATTCTCGTGATCCAAATAAATCTTATTCATTTTTTGGCGCGCGAGAGCCGAACCTATGCGTTTATTTGCTACTCAATTCAAGATAAGCCTTATCTTTAAGAAATAACGGGCCTTTAGACTGCCGCCTGCCAACGCCAGGGAGGGAAGACTGCTGTGGCGGTCTTTCTGCGTATGGCGGGCGCTGTCTTTACTGGATTGGGGGTAGAGTGATCAAACGTCTCTTAGCCGGAGTGGTTGGAGCCGGTGTCCTGGGTGGACTCGGCTTCCTGTATTATGCGTGGTACCCGCCTATCGCCACAATTGATCCACCGGCGGCGAGCAGCTTCTCGGCGGAGCAGATTGAACGCGGCCGCATTGTTGCGGCTGAAGGTTATTGCGCGGAATGTCACACCCGCACAGACATGGGCGGTGGCCCGGAACTGGCGGGTGACTACAAGATGGAAACCCCGTTCGGGGCCATCTATTCCTCCAACATCACGCCGGACCCGGAAATGGGGATTGGCCGCTGGTCAGAAGAAGCACTGCGTCGCGCCATGCGTCTGGGCGTCTCCCGCAAGGGTGTGCACCTGATCCCGGCTTTCCCGTATGATCACTTCACCAAAATGACGGATCAGGACATTTCTGATCTGTACGCCTATCTCATGACCCGCCCGGCCGTACATATGGCGCGGCGTCCGAATGAACTGCCTTTCCCGCTTAGCCTGCGCATTGGTCAGGCAGCTTGGAAACTGCTGTTCTTCACTCCCGGCATATACAAACCTGACCCAAGCCATGATGCCTTGTGGAACCGTGGGGCCTATCTGGCGGAAGGCAATGCCCACTGTGGCGCGTGCCATACACCCCGTAACTTCATGGGGGCCGAAAAGAAGGGCTCTATGTATGATGGCGCGGTTGTGGATGGATGGATTGCCCCTCCGCTGAACGACAAGAACCCCACCCCCACCACCTGGACCGAAGACGAACTGTATCAGTATCTGCGCTTTGGCGTGGCCCCGCTGCACGGTCCTGCCGGTGGCCCCATGTCTCCTGTACCGCACCGCTTCCTGTCTCAGGTTCCGGAATATGATGTGCACGCCATTGCCCATTATTATGCGGACGTGGACCACGCTGCGGAACGCGAGAAGCATGACAAGGCCGCCCTTGCCCGCGCCATGGAGCAATCCAAGATTGATCTGATCGGCCCGAATGTGGACCCGGACGCCAAACTGTATCAGGGCGCCTGCGCGGCCTGCCATTACAATGCGGCCCCTTCCCCTGTGCTTGGTCGCCCGGATCTGGCGCTCAACAACGCCCTGTGGCTGGACGAGCCGACAAACCTCTTCCAGGTGATGCTGCGCGGCCTTACGGCTGAAGAAGGCCAGTCCGGCATTGCCATGCCCAGTTTCTACAATGCCCTGTCCGATGCCGACATGGCGCGTATTGCAGCCTATCTGCGCCGCACACGCACCACCCTGCCGCCGTGGACAGACCTTGAGAAGAAAGCCGCTGAAGTGCGCGAGACCGTCAAGACCATTCCTGTCAATTCTTCTCACTGAGACGGCACACGGAGCCAGACATGATTAAGTTCAAACTCAATGGCCGTGACGTATCCGTCGATGTGCCAGATGATACCCCCCTTCTGTGGGCACTGCGGGACGAACTGGACCAGACCGGCACCAAGTTCGGGTGCGGTGTGGGCCAGTGCGGTGCGTGCACGGTGCATGTGGGCGGGCGCGCCACGCGCTCCTGCATCACCCCTGTCAGCTCCATTGAAGGTGCTGAAGTAACCACCATTGAAGGCCTGCACCCGGAAGGCAAACATCCGGTGCAGGAAGCATGGCGTGACATTCAGGTGCCTCAGTGCGGTTACTGCCAGTCCGGCCAGATCATGCAGGCGGCAAGCCTGCTGAAGGATTATCCGGACCCCACGGATGAACAGATTGATGGCGTTATGGGCGGTAGCCTGTGCCGCTGCATGACGTACATCCGTATTCGCAAGGCTATCAAGAAAGCCGCTGCCGCCATGCGTGAGGAGACTGCATCAAATGGGTAAACTTGAACGCATTGCGGCACAGCAGGATCGCGCAGCAGGACGTGGACCAACCCGCCGAGGCTTTTTGCTGACGGCTGCTGGCTCCGCTTTTCTGTTCGGGTTCGCGCGGGAAGCCAAGGCTGCGCAGACTTTCCCTGCTTCTGCCGGGCTACCCGGTGATGGCGCTTTTGAACCGACCATCTGGTGCTCCATCGCACCGGATGGCGTGGTGAACGTCAACGTCATCCGTGCGGAAATGGGCCAGCACACCGGCACCGCCCTCGCCCGGATCATCGCGGACGAAATGGAAGCCGACTGGGACAAGGTCAAGATCACGCAGGTGGATACAGACCCCAAATGGGGGCTGATGGTCACAGGTGGGTCATGGTCCGTGTGGATGACATGGGATGTCTTCCGTCAGGCTGGTGCGGCAGCCCGTACGGTCATGGTGGAAGAAGGCGCCAAGCTGATGGGCGTTTCGCCCGCGAGCTGTATCGCCCGCAATGGCCGCGTGATTGCTGGCAGCAAATCCATTTCCTATGGCGATATTGTCAGCCGCGCGCACCCCACGCGCACCTATACGCCTGATGAAATGGCCAAGCTGCCGCTGAAACCCGCCTCCGAACGTCGCCTGATTGGCAAGGACGTCAAGGCGCTGGATATTCCGGCCAAGACCGACGGTACCGCCATCTACGGGATTGATGCCAAGCTGGACGGCATGGTGTATGCGCGCCCCAAACTGCCGCCAACCCGCTATGGCTCCAAGGTTGTCTCTGTAGATGACAGCGAAGCCAAGAAGATCAAAGGCTATATCCGCTACATCGTTCTGGAAGACCCGTCGGATACTGTGCCCGGCTGGGTTGCCGTTCTGGCGTCCTCCTACCCGGCGGCCATCCGCGCGACGGATGCGCTGAAAGTCACCTGGACACCGGGCAAGACCGCCAATGTGTCTGAAAAGGACATTATTGAGCACGGCCGCAAACAGATTGCCGAGAAAACCGGTGGTTCCTGCGTATTCAATGATTCCGGGGTGGATGAAGCCTTCTCGTCCGCCAAGCAGGTTTTTGAACGCACATATACCTGTGCGTCCGTGCTGCATTACCAGCTTGAACCCATGAATGCGCTGGCACGCCTGCAGGACGGCAAATGGGAAATCCACTGCGGCAACCAGTGGCAGTCCCTCTTCCTGCCGGTTATTGCCAAAGCCTTGCAGGTGCCGGAATCTCAGGTGATCATGCGCAGCTATCTGCTGGGTGGGGGCTTTGGCCGCCGCCTGAACGGAGACTACGCTGTACCCGCAGCGCTCATCTCCAAGGCGCTGGGTGGCAAGCCGGTCAAACTGATCCTGACCCGTTCGGACGACATGCTGTTTGACTCCTTCCGCTCTCCGTCCATTCAGACGGTGCGCGTGGCGTTGGATGACCAGAAAAGCCCCAAAGGGTGGGAGCACCACGCTTCCGCTGGCTGGCCCACAGGCGTGATGGCTGCGGCCTTCATGGAAAAAGGAGCCGACGGCAAACCTTACGATCAGTTCGCCATTGCAGGTGCTGACCATTGGTATGATGTTGGCCCCATGCGGGTGCGGGCGCTGGATAATGATCTGGCTGACGCTACCTTCCGTCCGGGCTGGCTGCGGTCGGTCAGTTCCGGCTGGACGCCTTGGGCGCATGAAGCCTTTCTGGATGAACTGGCGCACGAACTCGGCAAGGACCCTGTGGCGTTCCGCCTTTCCCTGCTGACAGCCAAAGGTCGCAACGTTGGCAGCGCGCCCAATTCCGTGGGTGGTGCAACGCGTCAGGCCAACGTGCTGAAGCGGCTGGTGGAAAAATGTGGCTACGGTAAAGTGCAGTTGCCCGCTGATACAGCCATCGGTATTGCCACAACCTTCGGGCAGGAACGCAATATGCCAACCTGGACGGCTGGTGCCGTGCAGGTGCATGTGGACCGTAAAACAGGCGTCGTCACCTGCCAGAAAATCTGGCTGGTGCTGGATGCAGGCACCATTGTGGACCCGGACGGTGCGGCAGCCCAGACCGAAGGCGGCGCGTTGTGGGGCCTGAGCATGGCGCTGTTTGAAAACACGGAAATTGTGAACGGCAATGTGCGGGACCGAAACCTGAACACCTACACGCCCCTGCGTATTTCAGATGCACCCGAAATCGACATCGAATTTGTGGAAAGCACTGAAAAACCCATGGGCCTTGGGGAACCGGGGGTCACCACCATTGGGGCGGCCATTGCCAATGGCGTCTTCAATGCCGTGGGCGTGCGGCTGCGCCATCAGCCCATTCGTCCTGCGGATGTGCTGAAAGGCCTCTCCGAGAAAAAATCCGCCTAAATCCCGCCTCCAAAGAACGGAACAGGCTTACAAAAAAGCCGGCACCTGAAAACAGGTTGCCGGCTTTTTTATTTCTTATCCATGAAGTGACAAGGATGCGTATCAGAAGCCAGAAAGAAAAAGTAAGCGCAGCACTCAAAATTTTTCAGAAAAGCCAAGAAAGCTGACCAGAGAACTGAAGTGACTGGTTCTAAGAACCCACTCTTCGCAGTAGTTTCCGGCCATAAGATCCTGATGTTCCCACATACTGGCAAATTTAAAACTGGGCTCTAGATCCCTCCAAGTTGCTTAATGCCTTTTCCTAGCCTCCTATTCTTCGGCATAGAGGTGGCCACCGGAATCAGATCATCTGAATTCCAGAAAATGTTTAACGAGTCCATATATTTTCAGAAAAAATACCCTGAAACATCCAGGCACAAGAACAGAACGACGCAGCATTTTCAGAGATTAAGCCGCGTCTATTTCATAAAGCGTATGATGGCCGCTGCCCCTCGCTTTGATGCCCCCAGAACCGGATCTCCCAGAGAGTCCTTCACAAGCTTTTCCTGTAAGGGACGATAACGGGCATGAACCTCTTGCGCCCGCATGATGGCAGGCATCACTTCTTCGGGTCGATCAACCACTTCGCCCAGATTCCAGTGCAGAAAATGCGGATTGTTCCGCCACTCAACACCGGTTGTATTCAAAAACACGCAAGGTCGGGGCTTCACCAGAAATTCGTAAACCTGACTGCTGACATCCCCCACATAGATATCCGCGTGGGCGGTATAGGTCATGTCAATCAGGCGGTCTGATTGCGTATCAACATGAATGGTCGGGGCATTATACCGCTTCATGAAACGGGTTTTCATACCAAGGCTTTTATGAAAGGTCTTGATATGCGGCGCCACAACCAGATTATAGCGTGACTGCCCCTTAAACCCCTTGAACAAGGCAGGCATGAAGCGTGGCAGCGAGGAAAGCTTCCGCTTGCAATGGGCATTATAGAGTACAAATGGTCTGGGATTTGAAAACAGTCCCTCCGGCGTGTCCTGCTGCATTGCCGCACAGACATCCATGCGCGGTAGCCCGACCGTGGCATAGTGGCCCGGTCGCACCAGATTCTTCTGAAGACTGTACTGTTCAACTTTCGGGCCGGGCAACAACGTGAAGTCAAAATCACGCATCAGGGCTTCATCATCCACCAGCCGGTCCCCTGCTCCATGGAGCACAAGAATCAGTTTAGGTCGGGTTACGCCCAGCTTGCGTAGGGAGTGTCTGAAATTCTGTGTATCTGACCTGGGCCATGGGTTTTCAGATACTCAAGCGGCGAAACGCTCGCCGAACATTATGGCGAACTGGTTGCGGGCCGTAAACCATTCCCGCACATTCCG